>TARA_R110000765_G_scaffold212007_2_pt1 | contig 13316 bp, 13 predicted proteins | sample TARA_R110000765 | Tara Oceans TARA_R110000765 (sample SAMEA4398168) | marine metagenome | biome: Polar Biome; feature: [MES] marine water layer (ENVO:01000295) within the mesopelagic zone...; material: water (ENVO:00002006), including particulate matter (ENVO:01000060) such... | reverse complement strand
ATTAGAAAGGAAGATAATACTCAAGTGGCATCAGTCATAAGAAAGGTGTTGGTAGATTTAGGAGTGCCGAAAGTGGGTACTGCCTATGCCGATACTGCCTTAGATCAAATGTTTGAACACTATGATAAGCCAAAGGCTGCGTACTTTGTTGTCGAAGAAAATGGAGTTATATTAGGCTGTGCAGGGATTGCTCAATTAGATAACTATGAAGGCAATATTTGTGAACTACAGAAAATGTATTTCCTTGAAGCTGCTAGAGGTAAAGGTATAGGGAACAAAATGATAAACACCTGTTTAGAACGTGCCAAAGAATACGGCTTCGAAGGATGTTACTTAGAAACGATGCCATATATGGAAGCTGCGCAAAAACTGTATAAGAGAATGGGCTTCGAATATATAGATGCACCAATGGGTGATACAGGTCATTATTCTTGTCCGGTTTGGATGCTTAAAACATTATAACTGTGCTTTTAAGGGAAATTAAAAATATATTTCATTCAGAATTAGATGTACTTTATGGAAAGGAAGAAGTCTCTAGTTTTTTCAACCTATTAATTGAACACTATTTTGATCTAGAGCGCTTCGTATTAACAATTCAACCAGAACTAGGTATAGATAAAAAACAAGAAACTATCATTTTTAATGCATTATCTGAATTAAAGCTAGAACATCCTATTCAACATATTATTGGGTCAAGTCATTTTATGGATATGGATTTTAAGGTTAATTCATACGTATTAATTCCGAGGCCTGAAACCGAAGAATTGGTGCGTTGGATTTTAGAAGACAACGAGAAAAATGAACGGGCATTGACCATTTTAGATATGGGCACAGGTAGCGGATGTATACCTATTTCTCTTTCAAAATACTTACCTAATTCAAATGTATTCGCATTAGATGTTTCTTTAGATGCAATTGAGGTTGCACAAGAGAATAACATAACCCATAGAACAAAGGTTGAATTTTTTCAAGCGGATATACTTAACCTAAATCTTAAATATACTTATGATATAATTGTATCGAACCCGCCTTATGTAAGAGAATTAGAAAAGGCTGATATGCAAAAGAATGTCATTGACCATGAACCAGGTATTGCATTATTTGTGCCCGATGAAGATCCTTTAAAGTTTTATAGGGCAATTGTTAATTTCGCAGCTAAACATTTAAATGATAAAGGCAGTTTATATTTAGAAATCAATCAATACTTAGGTAAAGAAATGAAAGAGCTTCTTAAAAAGTATGAATTTCACACTATTGAATTGAAACAAGATATGTACGGTAATGACCGAATGCTTAAAGGAATAATAAGATGAAAAGTATAGTTGTTTTTTGTGGCAGCAGTGAAGGAGCCAATGCTGTTTATGCATCGAATGGTTATCAATTGGGAGCGACCTTTGCAATGAGGAATATTCAATTGGTTTACGGTGGAGCCAAAATTGGCATTATGGGTAAAGTAGCAGAAGGAACTTTAAATAATGGAGGCAAAGTAATTGGCGTAATTCCTGAATTTTTAAAACTAAAAGAGGTATTTCATGAAGGTTTAACTAAACTAATTGTTACCCAAAACATGCAAGAACGTAAATTGAAAATGCATGATTTATCTGATGGTATTATTATGTTGCCTGGTGGTTTTGGTACGCTTGAAGAATTTTTTGAAATGTTGACATGGTCACAATTGGGTTTGCACCAGTACCCGATAGGAATATTGAACACCAATGGTTTTTATGACCCCTTACTAACTATGATGAAACAAATGGTATTCGAAGGTTTTGTAAAAAATGACCACTTGAATACTATTCTAGTAGACACAAATATTGAAGATTTATTGGAGAAAATGGAGCAATACAATCCATTACCAACTCCAAAATGGATAAAAAAAGAGCAACTATAATGACTATGGAGGCGAGAATACAAGAACTAAGAAAAGAATTACGAGAGCATAATTACAATTACTATGTTTTGGATAATCCGACCATTTCCGATTTTGAGTTTGATATGAAACTTAAGGAGTTACAGGAGCTGGAAGCAAAGTATCCAGAGTTTTATGATCCTAGTTCACCTTCTTTACGTGTTGGCGGAATGATTACCAAGAATTTTGCAACGGTAGTACATGAGCATCGTATGTATTCCTTAGAAAATTCATATTCAAAAGAAGATATAGAAGATTGGGAAAAACGGATTCAGCGTAATTTGGGAGATGTTCCCGTTGCCTTTACGTGTGAATTAAAATATGACGGGGCCTCCATAAGTATAACGTATGAAAATGGTAAGTTGATGAAAGCAGTTACCCGAGGTGATGGTATTCAGGGAGATGACGTGACGAACAATATCAAAACGATTAAATCAGTACCGCTTCAATTGAAAGGTGATTATCCTCCAAAGTTTGATATACGAGGTGAAATAGTATTGCCAATTGATGGTTTTTTAAAGATGAATGAAGAACGAGTTAATAATGGTGAAGAGCCATATATGAACCCGAGAAATACAGCATCAGGTAGTTTAAAATTACAGGATAGCAGTTTGGTTGCACAACGACCTTTAGAGTGCTTGTTGTACGGTATCATTGGCAGAGATTTGGAGATTGACACCCAGTTTCAAATGTTAGAGAAAGCTCGGGAGTGGGGATTTAAAGTGCCTACCGTTGCCAAACTTTGTAAAACGACAGATGAAGTAATGGCATTCGTAGAAGAGTGGGATGTTAAACGTCATGAGTTACCTTACGAAACCGATGGGGTTGTTATTAAAGTAAATAGCCTGCAGTATCAAGAGGAGCTAGGGTATACCGCAAAATCTCCCCGTTGGGCCATGGCCTATAAATTTAAAGCAGAGCAGGTCTTTACCGTCTTAAACGAAATAACGTATCAAGTAGGGCGTACAGGAGCCATTACGCCTGTAGCGAACCTAGAACCGGTATTATTGGCTGGTACAACCGTAAAAAGGGCCTCATTACATAATGCGGATCAGATAGAGAAATTAGATATACGAGTGGGAGATACTGTGATTGTTGAAAAGGGCGGTGAAATTATTCCTAAGATAATCTCAGTTGATTTATCTAAAAGACCAGTAGATTCAGTCCCCACAAAGTACATAACCCATTGTCCTGAGTGCGGAACAGAACTTACTAGAAATGAGGGTGATGCAAAGCATTATTGCCCTAATGAATATGGTTGCCCACCACAGATAACTGGTCGAATCCAGCATTTTATTTCGAGAAAGGCGATGGATATTGAAGGCTTAGGAGGTGAGACGGTAGAATTGCTTTATAAAGAAGGGCTTATTAAAGATTACGCTGATTTGTATCGATTGACCAAGGAAGATGTTTTACCGTTAGAACGTATGGCCGAAAAATCTGCCGAAAATTTGGTTAAAGGTATCGCCGAATCAGTAAATGTTCCGTTTGAAAGGGTTTTATTTGCTTTAGGTATTCGATTTGTAGGTGAAACTGTCGCTAAGAAATTAGCAAAGGCCTATAAGAATATAGATGCCTTAAAAGAAGCATCTTTAGAACATTTGACGGCAGTAGATGAAATTGGTGAGCGAATCGCACAGAGTGTAATCGACTTTTTTGCCAATGAAAAGAATATTGATGCAATAGAGAGATTACGAAGTTATGGTGTGCAATTAGAGCTTTCTGCAGATAAGTTAGAAAACCTGACCGATACCTTGGCAGGAAAAACTTTTGTAGTTTCTGGAGTTTTTGAAATATTGAGTAGAGATGAACTCAAAAAGAAAATAGAGGATAATGGGGGCAAGGTTGGCTCTTCTATATCTTCTAAGACAAGCTATTTAGTAGCAGGTGATAAGATGGGACCAAGTAAACGAACAAAAGCAGAAAACTTAGGAATACCCATTATCAGTGAACACGATTTTATAAATATGATAGCATAAATTATTATGGATGTTTTTACGATTATTTCAGTATTAGTATTTCTATCCGCCATTTTCGGTTATTTAAATGCTCGGTTTTTAAAACTTCCAAATAGTATTGGGCTTATGCTCATCACTATTGTATTTACATTGGTAATCTTTGGTATAGGTTATGTTGACGATACCCTTATAAATGCTGAGCGCTATATTATTGACCAAATAGATTTTAAATCTGTTTTGCTCGATATAATGTTGAGTTTTTTACTATTTGCAGGGGCGCTTCATACCAATTTTGAGCAATTAAAAGTGCAGCGTTGGCCTATTATGGTATTTTCTACCCTTGGTGTCTTGGTTTCCACTTTTTTGGTAGGTACCAGCATGTATTATTTATTGCAGCTAATGGGAATGGAAATCTCTTTTATTTACTGTCTTCTTTTTGGTTCACTAATATCACCCACAGACCCCATAGCGGTTTTGGGGATACTGAAAAAAGCTGGAGCTCCAAAACAGTTAGAAACTAAGATTGTAGGCGAATCGCTATTTAATGATGGAGTAGGGGTTGTCATATTCTTGACTATTTTTCAACTGGCTTCTGCTGGTGAAGCAACTGTGGAGCCTTTAGAAATTCTAGAACTTTTTGGAGTTGAGGTCATAGGCGGGTTGGCACTTGGGTTGGCATTAGGCTGGGGTACTTATAAATTAATGAAGTCCATTGATGATTATGACATCGAGGTAATTATTACATTGGCAACTGTTATGGTAGGTACTTTAATTGCACAGAAATTTCACTTATCAGCCCCATTGGCAATGGTGGCTGCAGGTTTGGTCGTTGGTAATGATACGGTTCGAAATTCTGCAATGTCCGAAACTACCGAAACCTATGTTGATAAATTTTGGGAGTTGTTAGATATTTTACTGAATACTTTATTATTTGTACTTATAGGGATGGAAATGCTGGTACTCTCATTTAAGACGGAATATGTAATTGCCGGATTATTGGCTATTCCATTAGTTTTGATATGTCGATACCTGTCTTTGTTGCTTCCTATCAAATTCTTTGAGAAGAAACTTGATTTCGTACCAAGAACTAATTTGATAATGACCTGGGGCGGATTGCGTGGGGGTATCTCAATTGCCTTGGCATTAGGATTGTCAGATGATATGTTTAGAGATGTATTTTTGGTAATCACCTATATCGTGGTCGTATTCTCGATAATAGGACAAGGTTTAACTGTTGAGAAATTAATTAAACGTGTAGTTCAATGATGCCTAAATCCTATACAGAATTTGAAAATACTTTAATGTTGAACGAGCCCCCAAATCAATGGCCTAATGCCTTAAAATCTATGTGGCATGATGCGAAGGGAGATTGGGAATCTTCGCACAATATTGCCCAAGATATGCATAGTGAACTGGGTAGTTGGTTACATGCGTATTTACACCGAAAAGAAGGTGACCACTTTAATGCGGGCTATTGGTACCGGTTGGCAGATAAGTCTTTTTCGAATAAAACTTTAGAGGAAGAATTGGAGGAGATCGTAACTTATATAATAGAATCTGCTTAGAAAGACCTATTGGTTGCCATTGTTTTTTGCGACCATACCTACAAGTATTTTACTTCATTTCAAAGATGGGAATACTCTCCTTAGAATTAGATATGAGTAAAGCATAATCTAAAAAATCAAAAGTTGACATTCCTTTTACGGCATCACCATTCGACTTTTCATCTTTCATAATTACCTCAATTAAATCTGGTTCTTTTATTAGGTAAGGCGAATTCATTTTATTTAATCTAAAGAGAGTTCTATCAGATAGCTTCGCGTCTTTTAAGTTTTGAATACCTCTAAAATATTCCTTATCATAATCTCCTATTCCAAAACCTTCTTCAACCGTGTACCCGGCATAATTCCCTTGGTGGTCATAAAGTTCGTCCCACACTACCTTACTATCTGTAAAATACCCTATGATAGATATAACCTTGTTCTTATCATAAATTTTGTTTTCAATTAATCGAGTAAAAAAATAGGGGTAGCCATCTTGTCCTTCTCTCGATTTTTCGATGTGTGAAAAGCCCATTCTTAAAAATTGAGGTTGGGCTTTAAAATTGTAGACAGAATCTAAAGAAAGGTAATTCTCATACATCACATTATCCCTATCTCTATATTCATTAGAAAAATCAAACGATATGTTTAAGTTGCTTATTATATGTTTGAAGTCAGTCTTTTTGATGATGTATTTTTCATAAAGACTTCTGTTGTTTTCATAGTCAGTTACAAAGCTCTTTAAAATTTTATAGGCGTAACTTAAATCGCCTAGGTCATAACTGGTCGTATCAATACTAACCATTTTGCGTATTGCTTTAATAGCTTTAGGTTCACTTTTCGATTCTTTTACTGTTTCTAAAATGTGCTTTGACACATACTTGTAATTGACCTGTATATCAATACCAACGACATTTATTTTCTCTTTTTTTGGAAGCTTATCATTTAGTTTTTTTAGATTTTTCCATTTTTCATAGACTTCAATCGTTCTTTCTTGTGGTACACGAATTCCATAAACGGTGACCAAATCTTTAAGTAAAATAGTGTCTCCTGTTTTTAAATATTGATTTAAGTAATGTGCGATACTATAATCTGTCTCTGGTAAATAGTATTTAATAGATTTGTTTTTGGTCAGAGAGGTTAGTAATTCAATTTCAACATCTTCAATTTTAGAACTTCCGTGGTAACCACCAAAACCTATAATTTTGAATTTTTTTTCAGGAAAATTAAATTCTGAAGAACTTAAATCGAATCGATTATTTTTTAAATATTCAAGTTTGTTTTGAGTGTAGCCGCTAAAACTAAAAAATGTAAATAATAGAATAAAGATATTTTTCATTTTATACGTTTACCTAAAGATTAAACATTTTTATAAATGTTACATACTTTATTACCGGTAACTAATAACCAATCTGGTTTCGTGAATATTAGCTGTGTGTAATCTTTTAGACCACTAATTTCTGTTTTATACTCAACATGATTTTCACCTATTCCTAATATTTTCATTAGTAATGAATCTCGTTTAAGATGTTAAAATAAGAATTTAACGAATGATAAAAAGTATTTTCAATGAAATTAAATGGTAGTTGTATCTACGTTTTTTTACCGGAAGGGTTTTGTATATAAGTGTAGGTAAACCATATAGATTTCAATAAAAAGCAACTTTACCAAGGTCCATTTTTGGAAATGCTATAAAAGGAATCACCTTTATAACGAAAGAGCCCCATGTACCCTCCTAACCATAAATTTCCTTGTCTATCTTCAAAAATGTCTTGTATTGCACCGCTGGTAAGACCATCTTTTTCATCAAAATTAGTTAGTGAATTACTATTATAACGATATATTCCGAAATTCTCGATAGGGAACCATATTTGACCAGCCTTATCTTCATACAAGCTCCAAACTTCAGTGCCACTTTCTCTTTCTTTTGTTGCCAGGCGAGTGAAGGTTTTTCCATTCCAAAAACAAACACCATTATAATGTGTGGCAAACCAAATATTACCAATCTTATCTTCTAAAATATCATTCACGGCATTATTACATAATCCATCTTTTTCTGATAAATTGGTTAATGATTTTCCATTATAAATATATGCTCCACCATTAGTGCCAAACCACATATTACCTTTTCGGTCTTGCATAATGCTATGTACAATTTTTGAGCTTGTTACTCCTCTATTGAAATCGGGTTTAGACTCTGGTAGTATAAATGGGGTGAATTTTATACCATCGAAAAGACTAACACCTTGCAAAGTGCCAATCCATAGTAAACCCGCATTGTCTATCGTCATACTCCAAATATCATTATTTACAAGACCATTTTTTTCAGTATAATTAGTGAAAGATTCCCCGTCATACTTTGTTAATCCGCTATTGGTGCCAAACCATAGATTTTCATTTTCATCTTGAATAATACCACGAACTGCAACACCGCCAAAACCTTCATTTATTGAGAAATACTCAAGCTTTTCTCCATTATATCGGGCAACACCATCTCCATTGGTTCCAAACCAAAGATGTCCATTTTTTTCTTGAAATATTCTTCGCACGAATTGACTTACTTGCAAAGCTGGTTCTGGAATGGAATCTACATAAGGAAATTGGTAGGTATAGTTTGAATTTGTAATAGCTGAATCAGAGGTTTCGCTTTTAATTTCTTTAAGATCTATAGCATTTTCTGAGGTCTTACTCTTTTTATTTTGACCACTACATGAAATAATAAAAATAAAGAGAAGCAAATAAATTCTAGAACTTATTTGAATCCCTTTTTTTGCTGTCGTTATTTTGGTGTTGTACATTTTTTAGAGTTTTTTGATCCAAAATGTTCGTATTACTTTTTAATGTGTTCTCAATCAGTTTGGCTTGACCCTCGAAATTCCCAGGATTGTTGTAAAGAGTATTTAGCTCCGCAGCACTGATTTTATTTTGAAGGGACATGATACTATTATGATTCTTCTCAGAAAAATAAACCTCTTGTTTGTAAAATATTTGCTTTGAAATATTAATTCGGAGCGTACCGTCGTAGATAAATTTAACTACTAGATTATTTTTCCAATAGTCGTTATAAGCTTCCCTAACATGAGAATATTCAGGCATTTTTTCAAACCTGAATTCATCTACCAAAAAATGAAAAACCTTTTCTAAATCCTCTTCAATAACTGCCATAGGTTATTTCTAATAGCTATTTGTACACTAAAAATAGTGCTAAAGACGCTATGTTTTACAAATTGTAAATCGAAGCACTTTAATCCTTCCAATTTTGAAGTCTGTCGAGATATAAATAGCTTTCAACAAATTTCCTATGTTCGGTATTGGTCATTTTTTCTAATAAATTCAATGCCGAAAATGTTGCTTGCTAAATTTCCGTTCGAAGAGCTGAATTTACCATCTTCCACAAAAGTCACTAAACTATCTTTTTGTACTTTTAAATTTGGATAATCTTTTTGTAATTGCGTTCCACCTCCAATCCACGTAACAATTTTATATTCATCTGCGATACCAGATTTTCCTATTAATTGAGCTCTGGCGCAATTACTTACGGTATATATGGTTTCCTCATTCTTTATAAAATCAACAATCCTTTCATTATGAACTTGTGCATACATATCGTAAGCACTGGGTGCAAATAAGACGTTTAATTTTGGGCAATTATCAAAAGTGTAATCCGGAACAAAATGCATTCCTTCCTCTGTGGAGGTGGCATTTTTAGTTTCAGCTATCGACACTACATTGAAAAGTTGTTTCCCCTGTTCTGAAGGTTTTGAAAATACATCAGATGTTGCGATAACTTCGCTTTGTAACACCCCGTTATACATTAAAAGGCCAATCGTAGGTAAGTCTGAATTAAAAGGCTTTTTGTACTTTGTTAATGTGTCAGATACAATTTCATTTTGATTAACTATAATCGTTTCATTTGTTGTATTTGTTTTGTCGGTATTGTAACTAATTGTACTACTTATTAAAATCAGTCATGTATATAGGCTGTTCTTCATATGTTTTATTGTGTTTTATTTATTTTTCAGACTTTTCCATTTCGTAGGAAACTAGACCATCTCACCGATAATTTTGTCTGATTTGATTAATTCGGTAATCGAATTTTTTAAAAGAATTACATCATTGGTTAGGGGTTGGTCCTGATAGATATCGAGATGAAGTACATTGGTTAGTATATAACGTTGGCGATTTCGAAGGTCGATAAGTATTATGCCAACCAAAATCTTTTATTTTACTGATGTTTCGCTTATTTTTCATATGCAGTGTTGGCTACTGGCATTTCTTTCACATTGTATTGAATGTCTGTTATTTTTAATTTTAACCAAGTCCATGTACCAGTCTCCAATTCCCAACTTGCTTCACATTCAACAGGTATTTTTATTCCATTCCGTTCTTCTAATTTTGTTACAAAAACAGTCCATTCAGTAGGTTTGATTGCATTTGAATCTAGGTAACGCATTGCCACGAATTTTTCAAAATTTCCGTCTTTATCAAAATGAAATACGCCTGAACCTTTAGTTCCTTTATATTCCATTGTTGCTATGGCAGAATAGTCGTCTATGGTTTTCCACGTTATGTATTTACTCAAAGATGCTGAAGGAAACCAAACTATTTCCGCCAAATATCGTTGTAAAGTGGCTTGGTTTGTCTTTTCGTCGTTTTTTGAATTTACAATAGGAAAAAGAGAGAGAAGTTTAATTATCATTTCTCCTTTACCATCTTCAAATTTGTCTCTACCTACTATACTCAATATTGAGCCCATTTCAATATTAATATTCCAATTGAACGCTGGCGGTTGAATAGTAAAATATTGTTCTGCTGTACCATTATTCCAACTTGTTTGTTCAGGTTTCATTTTGAGCTGTATTTCTTGGATCAAATACACATTAGAAATCAATTGTTTACCGATTATTCCACTATTAGTCAACCATTTTTGAACAATTGGTGGTAAGTCAAGCAATTCTTTTTCGGTTACAATTTTTTGGTTTTTGAGCTGTGAATTTTCAAATAGAGTTATACTTTCTCGTTTGATTTTATCCTTAAAGTTGAAACTTGAATATCCAATAATTGTCGCTAATAGAATAATTACGTTTGCTATTGTACCAAATTTTGCGTCAGACCAATAGTTAAAAATCAGCATCTGCGAAATTATCACAGCTAAAAAACCGCTTAACCACCAATAATCGGAATGAACAAGAATAAAAATGATTGTAATAGCAAAAAGTAGAAATGTGAAGAACCAAAGTATTCCGTAAGTTTTTGAAATCGGTTGTGAAATAGCATTAAATTCAGATATGTCAAATGCTTTGAAAAATCCGAATAAATGGATAATCCCGTGTATTCCTATCAATATGGTTAAAGCTATTCGCATTGTTTTTCTGATTGTGGCTAAAGCTTATTTTTTTGGCCTAAAGTTTCTTTTCGGTAAGGGAGGGTTTTGTTTTTATCTTTTTCATTTTAAAACCCAAATCCCATCCCGATAATTATCGGGGTGGGGCACTTAGTTAACAAACCCAGACCATTAAATTTAGCTCTTTTTACCCTAATTGCTATGGGTATTGTTAGCTGTAGTTTTTTATTTTTCTTTGATATTGCTATTATAACTTTCAATAATCAGATTGGCCAACAATTCTGGGTTTTGATAATATATGCCGTGACTGTATTTTGGTAACAAGATAATTCTACTGTTTTCATCGTCCTTTATCAAATCCGAGAAATGCTTTATTCTAAAATTATCATATTCTTTCCACCAAGGCTTAAAATGGAAAATGATATACAAAATGAAGTGTAAAGTTATTGAGCGTAGACTTAAAGTAATTTTTTAAAACACACGCTATTTTCTACATACTCATAAGGTGGGTAATTCGATATAATCGTATATCTATTCTTTTTATACAGGGCATTAGCTTCAGGTTGCCGTAATCCGGTTTCTAACACACTAGAGGAATAACTTAATTCCTTGGCCCATACCTCAAGTTCATTTAAAATTTTAGAGGCAATACTTTTCCCACGATGGCCTGGTAGTACAAACATCCGTTTTACTTCAATGGTAGTTTCATCAAAAGCTTTAAAAGCGCCACATGCCACAGGTATGTCATCTAAGTAATATACCACACAATGTTTGAGCTGTATAATGCCATTAAATTGAACGTAAAACGCATTATCCTCCCCATCACGTTGCGCTAAATTCTCATCTAGCAAAACGACCAAAGCTTTAAAATCTTTATCAGTACTTGTAGTTCTTTTTAGTAGCTCCATACACTAGTCTAAAAGTTAGACTTTTATTGTATAACCATGAGAGGAGTTGCCTGTATTATCGAAGTAAAAATCGATTCTGCCTAAATTCACACCATAACAACCTACTTGGTTTACCAAAACTTCGCGGCCGGTCGAATTGGTAACCACTGTTGGTTTTTCTAAAAATGTATGTGTGTGACCACCAATAATTAAATCGGTATACTTGGTTTTTTTGGCTAGTTTTAAATCGTCCGGTTTTTCAGTAAAATCATATTCGTATCCTAAATGTGAGAGGCAAATAACCAAATCACATTTTTCTACTTCTTTTAGCTTGGTTTCCATATCGGTGGCCATTTCGAAAGGGTCAAGATATTGGGTTTCTTTATAGAGTTTTTTTGTAACCAATCCGTGTAGTTGAATACCTAAACCATAAACGCCGATTTTTACTCCATCTTTGTCATAAATCTTATACGGTTGTGTAAAGCCATTTAAATCAGTATTGGTAAAATCGTAATTAGCGCTTAAGAAATTAAATTTAGCATAAGGCATTTGGGCTAGGAGTCCGTCCAAACCATTGTCAAAATCATGATTGCCAAGTGTAGTTGCATCATAATTGAGCATACTCATAAGCTTAAATTCTAGTTCACCACCATAAAAATTGAAATACGGCGTACCTTGAAAAATATCACCAGCATCAAAAAGTAGGGTATGGGGATTCTCTTTTCGAATACTATCTACCAAACCAGCTCTTCTGGCCAAACCGCCTAAACCAGGAAAATCGGCATGATCATTTGGGAAGGCATCTATATGGCTATGAACATCATTGGTATGTAAAATAGTGATATGTTTCTTAGCCTGTGCCGCACACGAATTAAGACTTAATCCGCCAAGGGTCAATAAACTTGAAGATGCTGCGGTATTTCGTATAAATTTTCTTCTTTCCATATTATTGTAGTTGATAATATCTTAGGTCTACTTTAGGTGATAGGGTATCTACTTTAGAAAAGAAATCTATCATTGCATTTCGAATCTTATAATCAGTCTCGGTTTTAGAAACAGCCTCTTTAAAAAAGTCCATATTATCGCCACCTGTTACCAAATAATCTGAGGTAGCTACAAAATAGGTTTTATTCATATCTATCGGCTTGCCGCCAATAGTAAAAGTGTTTACGGTATTGTCTTTGTTCAAGATTAATTGTATACCAGATACTGGGTGTGCTCGCTTTGCTTTTATAAGATATTCAACCATTTTTAAAAGAGATTCAGCTTTTAATTCTACCACAACCACAGAATTTTCAAAGGGCATAACCTCGTATGCGGTTCTTGCTGTAACGTCTCCTGTAGATATGATAGCACGTATACCACCATGGTTTAGTAAAACAAAGTCAATTGTATTGCCCGTTCGCTTTTCGAATATAGGATTCGTTTCACTCATGACAATATCGGCCATAAGATTGCCCGCCGTTGTATTCAATTTACCATCTATTTTTGAAATAGTATATGGGGCATAGGCTATAGTACTATCAAGAACTTGTTCTACACGATCATGATAAGGGGTAATAAAAACTTTAATACTATCGACAAGAGTATAATTGCTATCGATAGCTATTTGTTTGCCAGTTAATTCGGTTAGGTGTTTTGCTTCTTTCTTACAGGAGCCTAAAATCAATAATGTTG
>TARA_R110000765_G_scaffold333512_1_pt1 | contig 13358 bp, 14 predicted proteins | sample TARA_R110000765 | Tara Oceans TARA_R110000765 (sample SAMEA4398168) | marine metagenome | biome: Polar Biome; feature: [MES] marine water layer (ENVO:01000295) within the mesopelagic zone...; material: water (ENVO:00002006), including particulate matter (ENVO:01000060) such... | reverse complement strand
CGCACCTGGTCGAGCCAATGCTAAAATTGCGCTCAAGTGTTCTAAATTCATTGGTCTAACTTTTTGGCAAACTTGGAAGTTTGTTTGAGCTTCAATCTGAAATAATCCTTGTGGATCTTCGAAGTCTTGTAGAGATCTGTAAATCTCAGGATCGTTCACGTCAATGTCGTCGATTGTTAGTCCAACCTGCTTTAGGGTGTCATCGATTACTGTTAGTGTTCTGAGTCCAAGAACATCAAACTTAACAACGAGTTCTGCCACAGCTCTCATATCGTATCCAGTAACAAGTTCTCCGTCTCCAGTTAGCTTAAGAGGCATAATGTCCTTGATCTGCTGCCTAGAAATGGCGATTCCAGATGGGTGAACACCAGAGTTCTTCTTTAGACCCTCTAACTTCTTAGCGATTCTGAAAACTTCTGGATAACTATCCATGAAATCTTTAAACTGAGAGCTTTCGTTGTAAGCTTCGTCCAAAGGGGCGACCTTGCCGTGAAGCTTTGGAATTGACGAACTGATGTGATTCACTTCCTCTTCCTGTAGACCTCCAACAATCTTGCCGCATTCTTTAATGCAAAGTTTTCCTGTTAACGTGTTGATCGTAAGGATCTTAGCTGTTCTCCCTGCGTAAGTATCTTCAATGTATTTAATTACCTCTGAGCGTCTGTCAAAACTAATGTCGTTATCTACATCGGGCAATAAGCCACCATCAAGGTAAGTCACTCCGTTGTGTTCAATCTTTTTCGCACGACTCTTTGAAACAAATCGCTCAAAGAATAATTCATGCTCTAAACTGTCAACGTCTGTCACCCCTAACAAGAATAAAACTAGCGAACCAGCCGCAGATCCACGACCTGGCCCGATTGGAATACCATCATTCTTTGCTCTCGCGATAATGTCCCAGTTAAGTAAGATGTAGTCCACAAAATCAAGCTCTTCAAAAATACCCAACTCCATCTTAATTCTGGCGTAATACTCTTTAGCGTTTGGCTTCTCGTTAATCTTTAAATCTTTAACCTTCTGCCTACACATGGCTCTTAAAACCTCTGCGTTAGACGCGCTTTCGTCCAGACCTAGATCTGTATACTCTTTTTTCTTGATATCAATAGTTGGGAGTAATACTCCAACTGGATAAGGCTCTTCGTAGCCTTGAAATTGTTCTGTAAAATTCATTCTTATTTTTTTTTGTTATACCGCTACTTCCCACAGCAATTTGTCGAACACCTGCTTGCAACAAAAATTGTCATATTTTGCATCGTGCAACTTTGCCTCTTCGAACTCAATGCCGAAATCCTTCAGCAGTTGGTTCTGAGAAACCTTGATTTTTCTGTTGTTTCTTTGGCCGTTAATCATTCTGAACTGCCAAGCTAATCTTTCTTCTGGATCGGTTGGAACATTATCTGTAATCTCCTTCTTCCACGCGATAGCCAAAGCTCTTGTGTCTAAAATGCGAGTAAGGTAATCGTGATTAGGCTCTAGACCCATCAACCTTCTCCAAATCGTAATCATATGGATATCAAATCCCAATAGGTTTTGCCCAACAAGGATGTGATCCTCATTCATTATGACTTTTTCAAAATTCTTCCAAACGTCCTCTGGAGGCTCTGCCTCATTGTCGTATCTTTTCTGACTGAACCCTGTTAGCTTTTGGACGATATCTGGGATATCTAAATTGTCCCAGTAAACTAGCCTGTCACTTTCCTCGATCAACTTTCCGTTTCTGTAAACGCCGTAGGCAACTTGCCAAGGTCTTGAGTATAAGAGGTTTAGCCCTTCCGTCTCTGTATCAAAAACGACGTATGTTTGATCTTTTTTGTATCTTAGTAAGTCTTTATTTTCCATTTTTTCTTTCGTATGATTCCCAGCTAAATTTGTTTGACGCGAAATGCTCTAAATTTGGATTGCCAAGGTTTGGCGGTCTACCGAACTTTCTTGTTGTTAGGATTTTTAGAACCTGAAGCTCTTTAGCCTCTTCGTCAGTTTCGTAATAAATTGAGTGAACGTCTTGAATCTTAAAGTTGTTTTTCTTACAGTATTTTTCAATATTGTTTTGAATCAACGAATCAAAAGGAAGACCTTTTTCGTCCCTAAAGAATACCACATCTAATCCAGTTAGATTTACAGATATTCCATCTAGGTTCATTAAGTTCCAATGGATAAACGAATCGTAAAACGGAATGCAGATTTGCACGTTTTTGTTGCTGCCGATTCTCTCCTTGATTTTCTCAAAGGAGATCTTTCCTCCAAGCTCGGTTTCGCATTCGGAATAAAGCTTCATCAAGTCTTTGTGACCTTCGTCATTTTTCGACAAGATTACCACCTTACTGTCGTGCTTCTCGTTCCTGCTGTCCTCGATCTTGAAGTATACTCCGTATACCAGCTTAATACCAAGATCTTTTGCCGTTTTGTGGCAGTAGAAAAAGCCCATCATAGAATCCTCTAACAAGAACAGTGTCTTCAAACCTTTGTTCTTTGCTATGGAAAATACGCTTTTCGGCCCACCCTCCTTTGTCTCATCTGGGTTTCTGTCTGTTAGGACGCTTTTCCCAAAGCTGTTATCTGTTTTAAATATTGGAATTACTTCACTCATTGCTGTTTTTATTATACCCCTTTTACAGTATTAGTCAAGGACGATTTTGTTTTTTATTAAGAAAGTTTTTAATGTGTTTTCCAATCTTCCCCGTGAACCTCTTTCGCCCTCTTGACGAAATCTTCTGTCGTCCACTTTTTCACCTTGTTGGAATCTCTACTGAAGAGGTGTTATCTGGGTCACTTTTCCAAGCTGGACAGCCGTCGTAGTGTCTTTCTTCTATTCTTGAACTTTGTTTCATTTTATCTTGGATTGAAAATAATTCTTCCGCATCTTCTATGAATACAGATTTGATAGTTTCATTAGTTTCTGAATTAATTAAAACGAGATAATCTCTCGCGAATCTGTAGTTGCAATGCCACATAACTGAACCATCTGACTTTTTCCTTTGTCCGTGGAACTTACAGAAGCATCCACATTGAAGTTTCCCAGAAAAAGATCCATCTTTCGGGAATCCACCTCCATATTTATGCTTGGCGAAATTTCCAACGGCAGTCTTCTCATTAAATCCATCTACGTATTTTTGGACTTCACTCAAGTAGAGTTCAAATCCATCTGTATCATCTTCGGATCTTTCCTCCATGTAAGCTACTCCGTCTGACCCCTCTACGTTTTGATCGTCCATTTCAAACTTAAGGAACAGAAACTCAGACCTTCTTTTTAGGTATTCTGGATAGATGAATCTTACTGCAAGTCCATAGGTTAGATCTTGAAGATTATCTTCTAGCTCCTTGCCCTCAAACGTCTTCTTGCTGCTTTTGAAGTCTCGAATCACAGCTAAGCCTTGCTTCTTGTATAGGAAGAGTTTGTCAATGAATCCTCTGACTCTGTATCTAACTCCGTCCTCCCTGTCTACGATAATGTCAAAGTCTTTTTCCGAAATACCTTCATCAGGAAGTTCGCCATTCTCTTGTCTTTCGCCGCCAAAGAAATCGTATCTCAAGCCGTTCATGATCATGTCGTCCATGCTTTGCATGTTTTCTTCATCATCTACCCCTAAAACTGTTGCGTGTTTGAGGATAAGTCGCTTGATAGAATCGCTCGCGAATACGGAGCCTTTTTCAATAAGCTTGTCGTAGGTGTGCTTGTGTCGAGGATTTCCCAAACATTCAAAAATCAAGTGACAGATAGTTCCTCTGCTAGATCCATCATTTCCTGGATTTGGCATTCTTAACTTGTATCCGCAGTAATATAACCAACTGCAAGATTCCGCCGTTTTGATTCGACTCGCTGATAATGGAGTCATTTCTTTTTTATTTTTCATTAATCTTTTAAATTTTTTATGTTTTTTCTGTATCTTTGTGGGATTCCACCCTCTTTGACGCTAACCGTCAATAACTTTTCAGCCATTGTGACTACGGTTTTAGTAAAGTCTAATTTTGAAGCATTTTCTTTCTTAGCTTCCCAATCTCTATAAGCTTCGTTATCTCCTAGCATGTCTCCAAAGTCACCTTTTATTGGCAAGCAAATTTTGATCCTACTAGAGTCGAAGTGTAACGAGAGATCCAAGAACATCTTTACTGCCGCGACTTTACCTGTATTTACGTCTTTGCTATAATCATTATTTAAGCATATAAATATAGCAAGGTCAGAGAACCTGTTGAGAAATGAGATTACGTCGGCAGAAATCGTGAGTCCAAATGTCACGATGTTATTTTTGTAATTATGCTCTACGAGAGATAAAGAGTCTCCTACTGATTCGATCAGTATAACCTCAGACTTCTCTTCTATCGCCTCTATCACTGGAAACTTTCCGAGCCTATCCTTTAAGAACGCTGGGTAGCGGAAGTTCTTTTTGCCACCTAGGATTTTCCATTTTGCCCTGTTGTCTCCTTCGATGATCGTTCTTCCATTGTATCCTATAATGTCTCCATTTTCGTCCACTACTGGAAAGACGTATCTGCGACTCATTGAATCTTTCGACATTGCCAATCCTCCTTGGAAGAATTCTAGTGTTTCCTTTTTTATTCCCTTCTTTGTGTAGAACAGGTGATGCGGCAGTAGCGCAAAATAATCTTTTCCGTATATCTTTTTCATGGTTGGTATCCCTTCTCTTACTTCTTCAAACTCTTTAACGTCCTCTTCTGTATGGGTATTGCCCTTTACCTTTTCGTAAATGACAGAGTTCTCTCCTGACGTTTTCCCAACGAGACTTAAGAATGGATAGTATTTTTCATCATATCCGAAATCGACCCAAACCCCTGTTTCTTTAAAAATCAGTAGAGATCCAGAGTTCTTGCCTCCGCGATACACAGCTTGGGTTCTCCAACAGCTTCCGCTGTCTTGGAGTCTATATCCCAATTCTGATAAAATGGATCTGTAGTCTATTTCTTCTTTCACCTCGCTCATGTTTTACATAGAAGTTACTGTTTTCATGTCTTTCTCGCTTACTGTTCCCACGCTTTCTTCTGCGTCATATTGAGACTTTAGGTATTCTGATAAAACTCTCATATCACCGACCTCTTTAATCGAGAAGTTCTCGAAGTCTAACAAGATGTAGTTAGGAACTTTTGTTCCATCAACATCAACTGGGTTGAATGCGCCTCCAATGTCTTCGCCCATGTGACGAGCTTTTACGTTAATCAAGAAGTGAGTTCCGAATTTATCGTGACCGAGAGATTTTTCGCTGATCTTCTGCTTGCGTAAAATAAACATGTGGGAGCAAATCTGAATAATTCTATCAGAAAGTGAGATCTGACTTTCGTCGTCTGACACTTCGATTGTTCCTTTGTTACTAACGATACCGGGTCTGTTGCTTTGAACAGATGAAATCATACCAATCTGTGGCTTATCGTCGTGTAAGATATCTACTGAGATAATCTTTTTAAACTTGTCCATCATTTGTCCAACAATCTGATGCTCAGCCCTATTTGCCGCGATCTTCTCAGAAGATGTTTTCAAGTAGTCAAAAGAAAATACGCAATAGTTTCCTCGTCCAACCTTGGAGTAGTAGCCTCTCTTTAAAAGACTTCCCATTTCATCTACCTGCATTCCACCAACGTTGTAGTAATAGAACTCCATGCCCTTTACTCTCTTAAATACCCCTCTAACTTTATCGATCACATCTTTAGAGCAGTTTCTCCATTTGCCTGTGTCGATTAAGTGATAAGAGACTCCGCTTAGTGCTGCTGTTTGTCTTTTTTGAAGTTCTAGTTTGCTCATTTCTCCATTATCAAAATGGATTACTGGACAACCTACTTCTGCCGAGACTTGAGTTGCATACTCTAACGCTAACGTGGTTTTTCCAGAACCAGCTCTTGCCGCGAACATAGTAATATTTCCTGGTTTTGCTAGAGATCCATACATCTTGTAGACTAACGGAAATGGCCCTTCTGGGCCGCAAAATTCATCACCGTTACCAACGTTTTCAATTGCTTCCTCGATATCTTCGTAAATATTCTGAAGCTCTTTTGAAGAGTCAATGAATGACATTCCCTCGTTGTAAATCGAGTCTGCTCTGCTGAGAATCTGATCGTAATCTTCGAAGTTATCCTTCCTCATTGAGGTTTCTAAATTCTTAGCTGATTCGATAATCTTTCTTCTTATGTAACAGATGATTATTTCTTTCGCTGCGTCTAACGCTGCGTTAACCGTCACTTTTCTAAGCTTGAGTTGACGCATGTATTCTCCAACTTCGATGTCTCCATCGAACTTAAGACCTAACTGATTTATCTTTTCAGAAACCAGAACTTCGTCAACGCTTTGCTGAGCCTCTAACCGAGAAGATGCTACGTGAAAAATTGTTTTATGTAATGCGGATTTTTCGCTATAAAAATGCTCTAACTTAAGAACTCCATCTATAGTTTCAAATACGTCTTTGTGCTTAAGCATTCCAGCTAGGAACTGCTTCTCTATCTCTAAATTATATAGTTTGTTTGTTGTTGCCATGTTATAAATATACCCCTCTCTCTTTGAAAAAGTCTACCGTGCATTCTTCGATAGTATACAGTTCTACCAAATTAATGTCGTTTAATTTGCAGAACTTTAATTTCTGCTCGTCCCTCTCGAACTGTTTTCTTAGGGCTTGCCTGTTTTTATGAAAAAATCCAACGTATTTTGTATGTTGCTGCCCTTGAACCTCTATCGCAACTTTTAAGCTTGCGTTGTAGAAGTCCAAGGATAACCTCGTCCCGACTAATCGGAACTCTTCAAATACGACATCTTTTCCCCAGAATGGCCTTAAGAATGATCGGACTTCTCTTTGGAAATTACTCCTACAGTATCCGTCCCAATCTATTCTATAATTCTGAGCTTTGGCTAAAGTCTTTTTCTTGCCGTCTAACCCGATAAATTTCATTAGTCGGATATTGCCTCATCGATAGTTCTCTTGCTGAACTTAATCAAATGTTCTGTCAATTTAGGTCTTGCTTCGAAAGCTAAGTATAGTTTCTCCATACCTTGAATCTTCTCAAGCATTGGCTCTTCCTCTTCGTCTGCAAAATTATGGATTTCCAAAATTAAGTCTTCTGTTAAGCTAAACCACGCGCCCTTTCTTTCAATGAATCCCCAATCGAGCAAGAAGTCAACAACTTCTCTTTCTACCCAGATGGAATTTCCTGCGACTCTCCCGTATTTAATAGGGTATTCAAACATCATGTTGGTCTTCTCGTTTGGCGTTTTTAAAGTTTTAAACCTTACGTTGTGACCAACAATTGGATTCTTCTGAAAGTGTGGTTGAAGATCGCCGTTCTTAAGGAACATATCTCCCTGATTAACGTTTACAAACTCCCAAATGTGATCAGGGTAGTGCATTAATGCGTTTCCTCCCGAACCTCCAGCTTTCTTTTGCTTGTCTGCTGCCGCATATGCGCTAATTTTAATCTTATCCCTAAGTTGAGATAGAATGATTAACATGTGACCTCTTTCTCCTGCTGGTAAAGCAGCGATTTTAGCGAAGTGAGAAGCTTGAACAGCTCCACCAGCTACTTGCGCAGACTCTCCATACTCTTTCCCTACTGCGTTTGCAGTAATCAATCCATCTGTGGAATCCAAAATCCCGCAAATCTTTGTTCCATCTTCGTAAATTTGATCTGCGATGATGCCATCAATCAATTTGAAAACGAATTCTGATCTATTACTCTTTACTACCAAGCAAGTTCCGTGAACCCACTCTTTTGGATCTGTAACGAACGTGATTCCTGATCTTATTTGGATCTTTTTGGAGAATCTTCCCTCTGCTTTGACGTATAGCCCTTTTGATTTGGGAACCGTGTCAAGCATATTCTTCATAATTACCAACGCCTGAGAGGTTTTTCCACTCTCAGTCGGGCCGAAAAATCTGTGAAAACCTGGCCCGAATCCTTCTAGCTCGGCGTCCAACTGCAAACTTCCTGTAGATACAAGGTAATCCTGCTGTTCTTCAAAGTTATAGTGTTGATCTTCGTGGTTTTTAAAGTATGCGAATACTCTATCGTTAGCCTTTTCCTCTGGTGTTTTTACGACCTCTTTTTCTTTCTTCTTATCTATTTTTGTTTTTGCCATTTAAAAAATTCCTTATGTTCTTTTTCTTTTTTATTTCAATTTCTTTCCCATTCTTAGTCTTTCCTACTTTTTCAGTAGAATATTCTTTAGTGGGAACGTATTTATACTCCAAATACTTTGTTTTAATGTATTTCCTATAAAAGTCGCACTCCAGCACTACCAGAGAATCAATCTCATATGGTAGCTGAAGGCTTTCGATGAATTCGTGTGGGTATCTTTCACACAGATTCTTTAGCATTTTAGTCTCTCTAGACCAAAAATACGGTGCTTTACACTTTGGATCACCTTTTTTGATGCCCATCCACTTCAAGATCAGCTCCGCTGACTTGATTTTTTTAAACTTAAAGAAGGGTGGAGCCTTCTTTTTTGCCGCAGCTCTCTTTTTAGTTGCTTTCTTTGCTGTCTTTTTTGCTGTCACGATTTTTATTAAGCTCCGAATTCACCATGTCTTCGATGAGCCTCATTATATCATATTCTGGAGTCCAGTCAAGTTCTTTTTTAATTTTTGAGGGGTCTGCCTTTAAAAGCTCTACCTCTGCTGGTCTAAAGAACGCTGGATCTATTTCGATTATAGCCTCTTCGCCAATACAAAACTTTTCATCCAAACCTTCTCCACGCCACTCTCCTTCGCTGAAAATTCCTAATTCCTCCAAAGTGAAGTTGCAAAAATCTTTAATCGTGTAGGTTTCTCCGCTTCCAATCACATACTCCCTAGGTTCATCTTGCTGCATTACATGCCAAATCGCTTTAACCATGTCTTTTGCGTGGCTCCAGTCCCTTTTGGAGTATATATTACCTAATCTTACTGGCTCGCCCTTAGATAAAGCTTTTATGATCTTCTGCGTAACAAATTTATCTGGTCTTCGTGGACTTTCGTGATTAAATAGCCACATTTGAACCGCAAACATATTATATGACTCTCTGTAAGTCTTGACTAACATTCTGGCTGAGACTTTTGAGGCTCCGTAGGGACTTCGCGGCTTTAATGGATGATCTTCATCTTGAGGTGAATAGCTCACGTCTCCAAACTCTTCGCTTGTTCCTGCGTTGTAAAATTTACATCTTGGACAATGCCTCCTGATGGACTCTAAACAATTCAATACTCCAACTGCATTTATTTGAAATGTGCTTGCTGGAATATCCCAAGAGTCTCCGACAAAACTTTGTGCAGCTAAGTTAATGAAATAATCTGGATTAATGTCTTCAATTGCCTTATCTACCGAATGAGAGTCTGTCAAATCAAATCTGACCTGCGTATACCTTGGATCTTTCGAAAAACCTCTAGTATTAACTCTATTTTCCACACTTACTGTCCTAACGCCTCCATAGACCTCAATATCCTTGTATTTGTTAAGTAGATAATCAACCATGTAGGAACCATCTTGGCCTGTGACTCCTGTGACGAAAACTTTTAATTTCTTATTCATTGCTTTATAATATGCCGAACATTAGAAAAAGACGCAAAAAAGAGCGAGAATATTCCCGCCCTTTAAAATGCTTTTATGTTTTTTATTTAAATTTTATGTGTCCTCGCTCTTCAAGAAGCTTCCATATTGGAACTATGCCACATTGCTTAGAAACTGCTGTATTTGACCATTTTCCGTCAGAGACATACTTGCCTCTCTTGTAGATGGACGTATAAGACCACAGGTAGGGCGTAGGGACGTTTTTATGGTATCTAAGGTATCCAGTTCCATTGTATCTCTCGCAAGCGTAGAGAGAGGAATCTAGGACTTTCCAGTCGATTCTTCCCATCTTGTCGTACTTAAGTGCGTCTTCTGCTGAAAACTCCCAAGTAAAAGGTGGTTTGCCGCCTACTGGCCTTCCCTTTGGAACCCAATAAGTTCTTTTTGTTAACGGATTTCCGTTATGAAGGTGCTTTGAGAAGTTTAATGAAGCTTCCATGTTATGGAAACTAGCTATGATGTGCCAAGGGACTCCAGTTTTTGCGGAAACTAATTCGTATCTAGATTTGCTGCGCTCTATCTTTGCTACGATCCTCTCTACAGAGTGACGTTTGTGTTTAGCTACTTCAGCTTTATTCCAACGAGTCTCTTGCAGAGTTGTCGCTGGCTTGTTCTTAAATTTGACAATAGGAATGGATCTGGTAGTTATCCCAGACTTTTTGCCCATTGACACAAGGAGTATCGGGCTACAAAGTATTAAAAACCATCCTACGAGCTTTTTCATTACGCTGAGAATAGTAATAGGGAGATAGAGATCAAGATCCCTACAGTAATAGTTACATAAGTTGCTATTCTTGTTTTTGCTTTTTTGGATTCAAGCTCTCTTTCTTCGATAGGGAGAGATTCATCTTGCTCGCCTTTAAAGTCTTTGTGGAGCTGTCCACCTTCTACGTATCCAGAAAGCAATCCTCTAAAGAAGAGGTTTCTGAAAATACCTAAAGATAAGAATAATACTCCGACTTTAACGACTCCGTGAAGGATTTCGTTGAAATAAGGAAAATCGATAAAAACGAATACTGCTGCCGCGAGCAGTGTTGTTAGGAAAACCCAAGATTTCCCTTTGATAAAATTAATTAAAGTGTTCATTGTGTTATATATTACACTAAACGTTCTCAATCATTGCGCGGATATGCTCTGTTTTTATGTTTTCTGTCGTTGCCAAGGGGAGCTTTCCGTTGATTTTAATAGATAAGATCGCATTATACATCGTAGCTCCATGAACTTCGCCCTCTGGAATGACCCAAGTATTTTTACCTTCCGAAGAGTATTCCTCACCTGTGACAATATTGAGCATTCTTCCTGAGATGACTTCCACCTCTTCGTCAAATGGGTGTATATGCAATGGAAATGTTACTCCACCAACACAGCTTAAAAAGAAGGTCGTTTCTTTATCTGTTCGTTTTGCAAGCCACATAAAGCACCTTGGCATAACCTCGGTTTTGTCTTCTCCAATTGGAACACAAATAACATTGTCGCTACTAGGATCTCCTAACGGAAATGCAATTGACTTGCCGTCACCAATGAGAAGTTCTTGTTTGCTTAGAATCATTGACATTTCGTCAGTCTCGTCTTCGTATCCAACTCTTCCCATGTCCCATCCGTGACGCTGAGCTATTGCCTTTGCCACATTGTCATCTGGCCAAAATCTAGCAGAATAAATTGAATTAGCTCCAACGGGAAGTCTTTTTGCTGTGACGTGCCAGCTCCCTCTATACTCTTTGGTAGACGGGTTTTGAAATCTAGATGTTGTTGAGAACGTCCTCTTTGATTTAACTGCTTCGAGAAAATCTTTTAAGTGACTTTTCCTGTCCTCTTCAACGAGAACATTAAGCCACTCGCGGCCATCTAACTCTCTTTCTTTTAAGTTCCCGACTAGGATTCTATATGCGTCAGAAACTAAAGTGTTTCTCCCTTTCTCGTCGCATTCGAAAGCTGGATAAGATACAATCTCCCTTTGTTGGTTCCTGTCCGCAAGAAGGAAATCAACCTTGTCTAACAGGCCGCTTCCTCCATTCGGCCCAAGCCTCACGATAACTTGCTCCACAGAATTGCTGAGTCTTTCTATCTTATCTGGAAGATCTTTTTGTTTCTTTCTTTTTTCGTGACAGTCTTTAAAGAAAAGCCAAACTTTTTTCCAGAAAACGCCTAAAGCAGCTAAAGCGGCTACAGACGTAGCTGTCCACTTTAAGTTATTTGCTATAAGTTCATACATATACCCAAACTTACACGAAAAGTCTTTAAATTTGCCGAATGCAGTTGTTTAAAATTTTAGCTTATCCTACTAAAAATTTGGCCACTCTTCCCTGTGGACTCCACATCCCTATGGTTCCCAACAACTTAACTAGTGTCCATACGCCAAAGCTCCAAACGAGCCAGACGTATTTTTTTTGCTTTTCTATTTTGATTTTGAGCTTCTGCTCTTTCTCTAACGCTTTGCCTACGGCTTCCTCGCTATCTCTAAGTAAATCTACTGCAACCTTCTCGTTTTTGCGCAATCCAACTATTTCGACCTTGTTGTCTTCGATTGTCCCCTTTAGGGTGTTGATTTCGCCTTCTAACTCTAATACTAACATGTCTGTTCTTAAAAGTGTCGCCTCTGTTAGCTTGAGGTTGTTTTTTGCTAAATTCACGTCTTCTGACGCTCTTAGTCTAAATGTTTCAAATTCTAACTGGATACTCTCCAATTCTGCGCTCGCCTTTTCGTTAGATGCTCCGATTAAGGAGATCACGGCAGTCATCTTATCGTTAAAACCTTTGGCTTCTTCGAGGTTTTTTTCTAGGCGTTCGATGTTGCTTTGGGCTTGTTTTACGCTTTCTTTCGCGGCTTTTATCTCTTTTCCTATTTCTTTTGATGTATCTTCTATCCCTGTTGGGTCGATAGGCGCGGAAATAGCTGGTCTGGTCGCGTCTAATATATCAGCGGAACCAGATGGTGCGCTTCCGCATGATGCGAAAGTAATGGCGATTGTGGCCATTAGGATGTATTTGAGTATTGTTTTCATGATTAGTTAAACTGCTTCGTGGCGACATAATACTCATCCATTTCCTCGGCAGTAATGTCTAAAGCGGGGATGGCGATCATCATTTGCACAAGTGCATGGTTGCGGTTGATCGTTGCTGCTCCTTCAAGTCCATTGATGACTGCGAGCTTTTGCTCTGCGGGTAGGGTGTCGGCAACTGCTAACACGTTATCCCATTTGCCAGCGGCTTGAAGGACGGTTTTCAGTTTCCAACGGTCAACGGTTGCGGGGACTACCACGGGGCGAGGTGGACGAGTGACAACGGTAATTTCGTCATTGACGATTTGCAGAGTCTCGGTGTTGTCAAACGGTAGATCGCTTGAACGGATTTCGTTTAGTTTGACTACTACACGGTCTTTGCCTTCGCCAGTGGTTTCAGTTTTGAGCATCCGTTTATGCGGATTGCTTTGGAGCATGTAGCCGCCAAGAGCTTCGGTGTTGAATAGATATGTTTTCATAAGTTTGTTACAGGGCAGTAGTTAGTAGCGTGACCAATGCCCCACTTGGGAAGATAGCAGGAAGCGTAAGCTCATTAAGTGTGCGCGTTACGAACGTCCTCTTGCTTGACTGTGAGTTAGCCCAAGCATTAACGGAATTTATGTGTTCAATCCTAAGGTGAACTGTACTTACACTTGGATCGATATTAGAACTGATATAACCCGCAACAGGAACCCATCCGATCCCTTGCGTGGCTCCACTAGCCACAGTCACGCCATTAACGTCAAAACCCCCATTGGCTGCGGCATCGTTCACAGTCAGATAAACCGTGTTCTTGATAGCATACCAGTTTTGTTCTTCCGCTTC
>TARA_R110000765_G_scaffold265721_3_pt1 | contig 13363 bp, 16 predicted proteins | sample TARA_R110000765 | Tara Oceans TARA_R110000765 (sample SAMEA4398168) | marine metagenome | biome: Polar Biome; feature: [MES] marine water layer (ENVO:01000295) within the mesopelagic zone...; material: water (ENVO:00002006), including particulate matter (ENVO:01000060) such... | reverse complement strand
TTCCGCGCCTCCAGGCTGGCTAATCTGATGCAGGACATCAGCAGTCTGCACCCTGGACTGCAACGTATCCTTCGCAGTCTTCCGTGCAATACTGGTCAGCGTGGTGGATCGGTCGATCTTGGCAAAAGCCTCCTCAAGAGCCTCCTGCCTGGACCGGCTCCCTACAGGCTCAAGAGACACCACCCCCGCAGCCTTCTCAAGATATAGATCTAGCTTCTGAGCATCGACCTGGCGCTCTACAGATAGGCCCGCAGCGCCGATGTCCAGGGCGCCGATCCTTCCTCGCGCATTAAGATCCCGAAAGAGCGCAGGGTTTTCCCCTTCAGGCCCAGCTGCCGATAGTCTTTTGGCTGTTTCAGTTAGAGTTTCTCCAGCGATGCCACGCCAGTTACCGGCCTGGTCTTGGTGATCCCTCGATAACCGCTGCTTTTCTTCAGCGATAGCAATCCGCATATCCAGAACAGCATTTGTCTCATAGTCGTCCTTGGCCTTGTCTCTCCGCTGCTTCGCAAACTTGATAGTAAGCTCACCCAAGCCGCTAGCACTAGCCCCAGGAGCGCCAGCTACGCTCATGTCCGTGATCGCAGAAGGTCGCCCAGCAACGAACTGCTCTATCAGGCCGGGACCAGTGGTGGTCGCACCGTACTTCTTATTTACGTCAACGCGAAAAGCCATGATTTATTCCTAACTGTTGTACGCAATCGCGCCACGGAGGCCAGCACTGCCAGCATCAAACAAGCCAGCAGTAAAGGCGGCGTCACCAGTAGCCGTCTGACGAAGCGCGTCATTGGCGAAATTAGCCCCTTGGGCTTGAGCCTGGAGACGAAGGATCTCAATCCGACGCTCTTCACGATCAACTGAAACCTCAGTATTGTAATCAAGAATGATGAGATCCCTCTCTATCTGAAGGAGAGCAATCTCTGTAGAGAATGTATTCTGCTGGTCGGACTGTTCCAAACGCTCAAGCTCCTGTCGCACATTGATATCCACCGCATTGGTATTCAGCCCAGCATCGATGCCAAGCGACGTAATCACTTGCTGGACGGATCCGAAGTTTGATGTGATCCCGGCAGCACCGCCAGTGGCTCTTGCCGTCGACACAGCCTTCTGAAGCGCCCGGGAGATCTCCTCTCTCTTCTGGCTTCCGCTTTCGACAGCCTGCTTCCCTCGAAGCCGAAGCTCTTGACGGTTAAACTCAGACTTGATCCTTGTCTCGTTGCCAGTGTTCAAAAGCTCTGCGCGGTTGAAGACTTCAGCCTGCCGGATGGTGTCAATATTTGCCTCGACCTGGAGGACATTCTTTTCAGCCAGAGCCAGGACGTCCGCAGAGTTTTTGGTCGATTGAGAGGAGGCGGCGTCTGCAGCGTCCTCTCGCGCGCTCGCCGAGGAGATGGCTCCGGCAATAGCTACGCCAGCGCCAATTACCTGAAGACCCTGAAGTAATGTAACCATTATCCAACTCCTGCGCTTTGATCAAACACCACACCGGCCAAGATAAAATCAAATGGCTCGTCGTCCTCGATTTTTACAATGATATCTCGCTCTGGATCGTGATCCAAAGTGACATGAGCAAACTGCGTAACGGGGGTAGGAGCAGCATCGTAATTCTCTATGACCCGCAATGAGTATGCGCTCCCATCCACATTCAAAGAAACGCTATCAATCAGATAAAATGAGGCCGAAGGATAACGACGAATACTGCCAGAAGCAGCGCCGAGTTCGTGGCCAAATTCAGGATTGAGCAGCCATATCTTGTGAGAATAGGACAGCCCCACTTCGAGGGTTGCCCAGCTATCGTCGGTTCCAAGATCAATCTCCCCACTACCGTCAACCGTAGCATTAGGCAAACGCTCGCCATCACCAACAACATAGACCGTCTCTCCCACCAAATGAGTAAGTCCACCGATGGTTCCGTTGACGGCTGTACCGCTATAGGTCAGGCAACAATCCATATTCAAGTCGCTTCGTTGAAACTCAATAGATCGGTAGGTCGCGCCGTTCACAGTTCGGGCGACAGTGACCCAGACCTGATCCCTCTTGCCATCCGTCGCACTGTTCACAGGGATCACGCAGACGCTTTCTACAACGGCTGAGGTTCCGCCCATCACAAACCGAGAGAAGGCACTTATCTTTTCCGAGGGAACGTAACCAAGCGCGATCAATTCTCCATCGGCACGAACGAAGTAAGCTCGCTCCTCTGGGCTCTCCTGGTATTGGGCTTGGGTGAAACCGCCAGTTGTCAGGTGCTCCGCAACCAGTGAAATAGGAGGTGCGTTGTAAATGTTCTCAGCCAGATCATACTTGATCTTCGAGATCTGCTTGTCGTCTCTGTGGATAAACAGAACATCATTATCAGCCGAGATGGGCTGCACGGCACTAACCCCAGAGCCAATGATCCTGCGTGCGTTCCTGTCTGATGGTGTCAGCACAGCCCCGTTAGCAAAGATCCGCCAGACCCCGCCTTCTGTCCCGATGAACATTTGATCCGAGCCTTCTTGGAAGCTCTTGATGTCTGAGCGATACTTGGAAGCCAATGTGATCTCAATAGCTTCTGCATCCAGCCCCGTGCCCGGGTCGAAGTCTACATAATCGTCCGTCTTACTGAGCCATGTGGTTGTTGGTCGGCTGGTGGTCCCCCCTAGCACCAGACGGTTCTCGAAGAATGATACCGAGGTAGGAAAGCCCGAAGTCGTAGAGAAGGCTCCCAGCCTGTATTGGGTAAGCGCGGTTCCCCCCATAGTGCCTGTGATGCTGACAGTGACCACTGTCGTCGAGGTGTACGCCGTGATCTCGCAGTTGAACCAGTTGGTGCCGTCGTAAACACGGAGCCATCTGTTCATGACCCCGGTGCCACCTGAACCGCTAGTGTCGGTCGCCGCGAAGATCGCGCTACCCGCAGTCATCGTGGTAGAGCCCGATGTGGCACCAGCCGTGATCGCCAGCGTCGTCTCCAGCTCATAAGGCCCGTTCACTATTGGATAGTCGGCAAAGGTGAATGTCGTCGCTGACGTTCTGGTCAGTACCTTGAGGGGATGCGTTTGGACCGTCATCAGAAGCTCATCGTTTTTCTGGGCGTAATGGATGTTGAACAGATCTCCCGCTGCGTAGGTGGTCGTGTCCTCAACTGCACCGCCACTCTCCAGCCTCGCCTCTGAGGTGAAGTATCGCACGTATAACGGCCCCATCTCCAAGACGTAGGAAACGGTTGGGCTGTAGATAAAGGGGATCAGGCGCACGCCGTTCGCGCTGGCCTTTACCTCCGTCACATGACGATGGCCCTCTCTTCGCGCCGCTGGCCCTTGAGGCAATATCACGACGTTTTCAGCCTTGCGGAGCGACTTACGATAGTTCTCCGTATCGACACGGAGCAGCATCCGAGGAGAGATCTCTCCCCCGTCAAAGGCCGTCTGTATTGGCCGGGACCGGGGCATTATAGACGAACCTGCTCAAAGTGGTCAGATGTGACGAGAGGCGGCGCGCCTTCAAGGCCGTCAGATGTCCCAGCCATAGCCAACACTTGGTTAAACCGCTCCCAAGCATCGTTCTCTTTCTGGCGACTGCCCGTGATCTTGTAAGCCGTGGAATAGGCGAGATACTGAGCAATCGTCTCAGCCAGGAGAGGATCATACTCAGCCGTGTCGGTGATCCGCTTGATGTATTTGATCTTGATGCTGGCATCGCTGATAAGCAAACGTCGCCCCTCAATCACCCAGTCCGAAGATTGGTATTCGTAGACCTCGATCACCCGAAGGCAATACGGATCCGTAGGAAGAATGTGGGAGGAGCTAAAGTCGAAGACCTCAGTGTAATCAGCGTCAGCCGTGATCGCCACTCTATGTGTGGCTGAGTTCCAGTTCCGTAAGCGAAGGACCGTGTCCTTAATCAAGGACAGCCGCGCATTCATAGTGGTGGCTGGCGACCCGGTATCCGTTGCGATGTTTTCGACTGTCGTAGCGCCAAGGGAGATCAATGCCGCATTGGCAATGTCGGTATCGGTCGTCATTCGCTTTCTCCAAACAAAAAGGGGACACCCACTCCTGCGAGTGTCCCCCGTTTCTTGTTAACTCGTCCGGTGGACAGGTTGTTTAATCGACCGTGTAGGCCAGTTCCAGAGTCAAAGTGCCACCGACACTTTGACCAGCGGTAACTGTCGTTACGCGGACATCAAACAGCCCACCAGGATCAGAGGAAAAGCTAAGCAGCTCCCAAATCGTCTTGCCGTAGTTAGCAATCGGAATTGGCCCAACCGCGCCAGAACCAGCGGAGGTTGGATCCAAAGCTGTGCCGATCATATTCTGATCGTCATTGGTGCTATCATCGACACCATAGAGCCCAACCTGAAGGGTCGAGGTTGTGGTGCCCAAGTCATCCCAATGGAGCTTGGAGAGGTTCGTAATGATCCGAGCATTCGCCGGCAAGCGGGCCAGGTTATAGGTAGAGCCTGCGGAAGCCGCAGCCGTCACCTCAACGGTATCATTTGCAAACCGGATACGTCCTCCGAGAAGACCCACAGGGGCCATCTTAGAGGGGGTGCTGTTGGCGACCAACGTCATCACCTTCGAACCGTACAGGGTTTCAGTAGCCATGATTATTTCTCCCTATCTGGCTTATTCGACACATGCAATCTCGACGACCTTTTCATCTTCGATGCGTGTAGCACCGACGGTCTGCTCGAGATAAACTTGTGTGGCATACGATTTGTCAGAACGTTCGCTGACACGAACCATGACCTCCTCGCCCATGGCCAGGCCCATCCCGCTCTCGCACCACAAGGGGCAAGCATAGGTGGTTCCGGTCAATAGAGTGAGGCGCTGCGTTAGGATGAACGTGATGCCCATCCAAGACTTGACGTTGCCTTCAACCAACGCTTTCACAGTGTTGTAATCTGCGGACGCCACTTCCGTGGTATTCAACAGATCCGTCAACTCTGCGGCACGAATGGCCATGTACATACGGTTCATGGGATCGTCGAGGTCAATATTGTTGCCCCGCAAAATCTCAAGAGCGTTAAGTAACTTGGCTTTGGTTAAGCCCGCAGTTGCGGCAGCAATCTTTTGTCCGGAAGGAAGGGCCACGGTGGAAGCCGTGTCGTCTTCATCCATCGAATAAGCGTTGCCGGTCAAGGCAGTGATGATTTCATCATCCTGTGCACGACCCAAAGCGTAAGCGGCATTGATAGCATAAGATCCTTCAGGATCAGCCAGCATCCGAATTCGATCTGGATTGTCGATCAGATCCGCCCAGTTGTAATCGTTCATAGTGATCCGACGACGACTGTGAGGAGTGTTCACTTGCGGAGTGTCTTGATGCCGACTTGTACGCCGTTGCGCCGTGGTCGAACCAATCCGCTCGTAATAACCAGCTTTGCCCTGAAGGAAATCAGGGTCGGTCCGAACGCCTTGACGGAGTTTGGATCCTCGCTGTTGCGAAAGGATGATAAAGTTGTCCTTAAACTGTTGGACATGACTAACAGGGATTTCTAGGGACATATCTCGCTCCCAATGAGGTTTCAGTTAAGAAGTTTCATCGGTGTGAGCTACCCGAACATATCGGACCCTGCCTTGCCGGTAGTGCCGGCCAGTCATCCGTCTTACCGGATGTAGTGGACCCACGTTGGAGCTACCCACTAATCGGACCCGCAGTGGGCTACCCGACGAACGCATCTTTGACGATCTTGGGGGTTGATGTCAAACAATAAAAAAACGCCCTGGATTTCGGGGATCCAGAGCGTCTTTTGTAATCTCCCAGGCCAGGGAGTGTGTGTCCAGCCTAGTCCTACGCTATATCTGGTGTTCCGGTCAATACATAGTTGGCATATCTAGTAGCTAACTCGTATGGATCTTCAATCCCGACCTTGCTACTATTTGCCGTCGCAAACTCCAAACACTTCAACCGAATGTACTCTTCATCACCCATTGGCGGGATAGCCAAAGGCTGAATGATGTTGCTGGAGCGAGGATTGCTAGGCTTGTTTAGCTTCCGACGAGCCTCAGCCTGTGACTTGCGTCCAACCTCTCCCGTCGCAGGCATTAGGCGTTACCCCGTTCGTTGGCCTCGTTCTGGAGATCAATCATCCGTGAGGTCAGGGCGCTCATCTCATCAACCGCAGACCCGTGACCGGGATCCCTCTTATTCCGATAGGCGCTTTCAGGATCGTGCATGATCTCTGCCCGTTGGGCCATTATAGCTTCGAGACCATCACTGTTGCCGCCACCGCCGCCGCCGCCGACATTACCTTTATCATTCGTGTTGTTGTCCTCGGACATACTTTTACCCAAGTCGGCAAACGCATTTGCAAATCCCGCATCTGAAGTAGCCAATTGAAGCATCCTTTCTGCCATGTCACCGGGGAAGTGACGGTTGATGGCTGCGTCGATCATTGCAGCCTTGTTGTTAAACTCTGATCCCCAATCCTTCGTCAATTGCTCGCCAGTTTCCTGTCGAGCCTTGTCCGCCGTCACAATATCCTCGGCACTCCCAGCCATGGAGTTCGCAACGAAGAAATCGAACATATCCTGCACATGACTTGCCGACATTCCTTTGGAATGGGCAAAGGCAGGGAAGTTCTCCTCAAACAACGGAGGGATCTTGAAGTCTTCGGGCATCCCTTCGGGCGGAGTGAACTTATAATCAGCCGCATTGTCTGGCCGTCCAAGTTTGCCGTAGAAGTTAGCCTGATCAATGTCCGAAGCGCCATCCCCCGGCATAAAGATCGCATTTTCCAGCTTGGCCCCATGCTCACCGATGGTCTTCTGCCCATTGATGTAGCTGGTGGCTAACCCATTCCAATCCTTGATGTCCTTCAGAGATGCGTGCTCCCTCAAGTCCTCGTCAATGTGGCTTAGTTGCTCTTCGTCCATCTGCCTATTCCTCTTCCATTGGGGTCACCAGCACTTGCTCCGCAGGGGCTCCTACCCGACGTCCGATATGGTCGATGATGAGATCTCTGGCACCCACAGCGTGAGCAAGTGCCAGAGCATCTATTCCCGGCCGGTACAGGGATTTCCCATCAAGGAACTGTCGTTCCAGATCTTCCATGACAACGCGCCCATCAGGGGAAGAAAAGACGCGCTTGTAGCAGGCTTTCACTTGAGACACGGTTAGCTTGTTTCGAGTGATTACCTTCGGTTTCTTAGCCATTATGCTGCTGCCTCTATCCTTGCTGATGAGCCCGCAGTGGCGATATCACTGGCGATGCCAGCGCCAGCTTGAGCCTCTGCCAAGCCATCTTCTTTCTGTTGCTGTTTAGCCCTTGCCTCACGAAGCTCAAGTACCAGCTTATCCGTTCGCAAGAACTGCTCTGGTTGTTCCGAATTGTGATGCAGGAACTTCTGCACCTCGTCCATATCGACCAGATCCAACGAAGCGGGGTCGATCTGAGCGACAGCAGCAACACTCTCAAGCCACCGCAAGGTGCCTGAGATCTCCTGCTGCTTCTGAGCCCGAGACAGTGGCCCCATGTATGTAATCGAAAGCCCGCCCCGGTTAAGCGCATCGATTAACGCAGAAGGCATCTGACCGAGCTTGCCAGCACGGAAGAGAATATTAAACCCTCTCTCAATAATCGGACTTTGAAGCTCGTACTCCAGGCGACCAAGGATTGGGCCAAGGATACGCTGCATCAAGTCAAACCGAACCTGAACTTCCGTTGCAGTCATCGTGGAGTTTGTCGGCAGCTCAAGCTGATCGGCAAAGAACGCACGACGGATCTCGTTACGGTATTCATCTAGCTTGATCCGATTAACATCAAACCTCGCCTTACTTTCAAAAGCTTTGAGCGAGCGGTCCATGTCCCGAACGACCGTGGCCTTTCCTGGCCGCATGTCGATCTTTCCGCCAGCCACGCCGTCCTCTTCGACAAGGAGGGGTGGATCCAGAGCTTTTGCCCAAGCGTTTAGCTCGAGGCGGGTAGCCTCATTTAATACTTTGATATCAGGCAGCGCATTGTCTGCCGGCCCTCTGCCCCATGTCTCGCCAGCAACTTGTGACCAGCGCGGAACAGCGCATGGGAACTCATGGTAGCCGCTTTTTGCGGCGGTCACTTTGTTCTGGGGATCGATGTGGACGGAGACATACCTCATCCCATCAGGGGCGCTGACTCCATCAAAGTCTCCATCAGGAGCAATGACTTGGATATACGGATGCCGCTTGGCGGGATCTTTCACCAAATCGGTAAGAACTTTAGGGGCGACATTCTCTTCGCCATATTTTTGGATCGCTTGCCGTGCGGTGTAATGCCTCGTCAGATAGACCGTATCCACCAAGCCACTGCTACTCTCCTCAATCACATAGTCCTGAATACTAAACGTCGTGAAGACCAGATCTTCCATAGCAGGGCCGACACCGTCAGGCTCCTGTAGGATACAGGAGGTGCCGAAACCACTTACGTCGAGATAGGCTTCGTGAACCTGAGTGTGGAAATTGCCCCGGTTGAAAGCTCTCCAAAGTGTCTTCGCAGCATCATCAAAGAACTGCCGGACCTCCTTAATACTGTCCGTCTCAGTGTCGCCCGTGGTGAAGTTAAACCATTGCACCGCTGAGCTGGACATCGTTCCATGCAACGCAGCCGTCAGGACAGAGTGAGCGTGTTGACCAGAGGAGGAGTATCTCTTCTGGTTCCGCTTCCCACCCTTGGTACGCTCGCCCTGGATCTGGTTCTTTCGAGGGATCAAGTTGTCGGCAATCTCCTGCCAGCTCTGCTTCCAGACACCCCGGTCTGCATCCAAGGCGTCCCGGCGAAGGACAATATCCTCTGCCAGCCTGTCGGATGCGGGAGAACGTGCGGATAGTTTTGGTGATTTAGCCATTAGGCAGCTCCGATCTGTTGCGATTTAGGAAAGAGGCGAGAAGAGAAGAGAGATGCGGAACTGATCGTGTTGCTGCCCGTCGATCCGATCGTGCTCTCAAAGCCTTTCTTTTCTGGGTCGTTGTTTAAGATTGCCTTCAATGCTGCCGCACCTTTTTTCCGTCCTTCCTGTTCCGCTACAATCTGGCTCTGTACCAATGCAGCAGGGGAGGTGGGCGTAGTCACACTAAGCGATGAAGGTATCGGCTCGGAGAATAGCGGCGGCACTACTGGGAGGGTCTGAGCGACGATAGTTGTGCGCTCCTCACCTGGAGGGCTTGTTTGAATTGTTTGGATTGTCGTCGGAGCCGCCCCTGCGGATGAGGTTGTCTCCAGATCAGGATCCCCGCCTTCGCCTTCAGGGGCACCAGGAGCATCAAATCCTTCACCTGGACTAGCTTGAGGATCAGAACTGGTCCCAGGAGCTGGAGTTGCCCCCATCGCCTCAAGACCCATCGCAAACCCTTGGACGGCTCCAGCCACCACACCAAAACCAGGGAATGCAAGTCCTAGAGCTGTAATCCCCACACCTACCGGCGTTGGGTTGATCATGCTGGCTGGGCCGCCGAAAATACCTTGAGGGGTTCCGCTCTCTGGGCTGGTGGCCGCAGCTTGCGCTGTAGCTTCAGCTGTCGCTCCAAGAGATTCGGCTATCCCTGGATTTGTAGAACTATTCGTGCTCGCATCCATCGCGGCAGAGTTTGCTTCAGCCTCCGCTGCCGCTACCGCAGCTGCTCCAGGCTCTTCGCCGCCAGTCCCACCGCCGTCACCACCATCACCACACATCATGTCTCTCCTGTGTACATGAGGGCATGCTGCCGAAGGCCCATCTTTTGAAATATCCGTATCGCGGCTTCTGTCCCAATCCCTGTGGACGTCGCGCAATAAGTAACCTTAGCACCTTTTCGCGTAGTCCAACTGAGCAAGTATTCGTACAAAGCCGTTCCAATTCCGTGTCCCTCCAGGGCAGGGTTCACAAAGATCAGCTTATCTCTACCAAATATTTCATCCGTCCACCAAGGAGAAAAAACATCGCCCAAGACTGCTCCAAGCATCTGATCCCCGTTTTTCGCTAAAGCGACAAGGAAATGTGGCGAAGCTATCCAGGCTCGAAGGTTCTCTCTCGCCTTGTCCAAATTAACGGTAGCTTCGCGATAATTGCTATCTCGTTGCATTTGAACAGCTAGCTGAATGAACGGCTCATAGCGGTCGTCTTCTGGATATTCGGTTATTTCTATTATTTCGATTTCCATTGTTTTAGCTAATGCTGTGCTCATTTTGCATCCCCGTAACTCGGAAGGGAACGTAGCCACCACGCCCCCTCACCCTAGCGAACCTGAGCTGCATGATCCCGTAACGGGTCGCAGCCATTAGATCGTCCCTGAGCTTCACTACCTGACCATCTTTGCGATGATACATCCGGAACTCATCGAACCAATCGGCAAGGTGGTCTGCTACCACCAATCTCTGGGTTTGAAATCTGCCCAGCATATCCATTATCCCACTCTCCACGCCGTACTCCTTGTCTTCATACATAGCGCGATCCCGAAGCATCTTAAGCCCCTCTTTTTGATAGAGGCCCTTAATGGTGTTCCCAGTATCCTGAGAAGAGTGCGTTGTATGCTTAAGCCCATCATGGGGCCAAGCAACAGGGATCCATTTGCCACGAGCCCGGATTGAACTTGCATGGTCAGGTATAGAGACCTTATTTCTCTTATAGCAGTCATAGATATACACTGTGTCGTGCTCTCTGTCGTAAGCCATCCAGACGCAGGCTGTCGGATGGTCCCACTCTCCAAAATCAATGGCGGCGATATGTTTGAACCACTGAGGAAACCCGGTCTTGAAACGGTCTTGCACGTTGAACCGAATGCTTTCCTCTGTAATTGGGAAGATCCTGCCGGACCCCAGCAATGGGATACCCTTGGCTCTAGCTTCCCGTTCATGGTCAGGATAGGACGCAATAATCGCCCGTTTGTCTTCATCAGAGTAGTGATCGACCTCGTTGATCTCCATATTCACGACGCCGCGATCGACAATGCCGTCACTATCCTCGGGAGATGGGTTGATGAAACGGAGGACCACTTCCGACATGCCTTTGAGTGGCGTGAATGTAATCCACACCGGCCCCCTCACCGCATTCGTTCTCGTAAGGCACTCTGTATAGACATCGAGGGGTGGCTCCTCGTCACACCATATGCAGTCTATCGTTTCCCCCTGGAGGTTTTCCCGGCCTTTTTCATAGAATTTGAAATACAGGTAACTGAAACCATCAAATTCTCCCGAAGAATTGAAATGCCTCACCTTAACGTAGTCGAGGAGATCAGCCACACCTCGTGCGAGCTGGACATGGTCAAGGGCATCCCCTGGGATAGCTCCTGTCCCGTAGTCTCGGCCACGGCCAAGCAGAATACGCTGTGGGTTGTCCCTCGTGCTCTCGCCTGAAACACCCAGAGCCCAGGCCACGATAGGTCTATTGAACTGTTTTCCCTTCCAGCCGTCAGGGTACCTTCCTGTAGTGTGATAGGACATCTCCATCCCACCAGCCCAGGTTTTCCCAAGCTGATTTCCCGCCATGAAGAGGCGCTCTCTTTTGAAAGCTCCCATGGCGTGGAAGTCTTCTTGTTTTTTATAGGGCTTGTATCTACGTGCGAGGTTGCGGTTCGACTTAGCCTGGAGGGATTGGTAAAGGCCATCAAGATAAGTGAGCCCTTCTTGGTGGGATCTGCGATCAAGTGCTTCGCGGGTCGGCATTCTCGTTCTCCTGTTGATGTATCAGGCCACGCATTGTCTTCTCATGCTGCCGCCGTAGGTTCCTGGTGGGCGCCAGCGATCTCACCAGCACCCTCCCATTCGCAGCGATCCCGACCTCAGCCATGAAAGGACCGGCCTGGATAGTCTCACGATCTACCAGGACAGGGAACCTAGCTTTTGCTGATGTCTTCACCATTGACCTTCCTCCGCATTAGATCCCACTCCGATCCGATAGGTCCGCCACGAATGACCACGGCCTCGGCGATCTCTGGCATCTGGTTAGCCCGACGCATCGCCGCATATATCTGCATCGCAATACCGCGCAAAGCCTCCTGGGCTCCATCGGCTACCGGCACCGTGGCGCTGTTAGGAACGATCATGAAGGCCACATCAGAGTAGAAGTGCATCTCCTCCGTCGCCCGATAGATCACCTTATCGATCTCGTTGGTGATTAGGTCAGCCTCGTCCGGAGTAGTCTTGTCGTCGAGCGGAATCACCATCGACATAATTGCGTAATTCACAGGTCATCTCCCATCTGTTAATCGTTTCATCAGATCACTGTGTTGTGCCACCCCCTCACGGCTGTGGTCAATCCCCCACAAACGTAAAGCCTCCATGTCACGATTGAACCAAACCGAAGCCAAACGCCGTTCTGACCGGCTGACCAGCCGATCTAACCTCTTGAGCTTCCACGACATTCCAGCCTCCTTCAAAAGTGATTTGACACGGTAACCGAAAACTTGCTACTGGGGGAACCAGAAGGAGGAGGGGGTGACAACAATCATAAGATATAACAATCCCTTCTCTAAGACGCACGCAGTGCAAAAACAAAAGAACCTATAACTCTACACTTAAGATATCTATAGTCCCTCCACAACAAATACCGACGAGCCTAAAGCATCCTCGGAATAACCAAAAATATAAATAAAAGCACCGCTAACTCCAAAACATACTCCATATAATCCTCACGTATGCCAATCCAAAAACTGAGCAAAAGTTGGTCCGTTGGCCCCCCCTGTCAGTGGGGTTGACCCCTAAACCGGGGTACCCCCCCCTCCTAGCTCTCAAGCGCGTGTTGTATCTCTTACATCACCTGGCTTGATGTCTATGATCTCAGGGGCCTCAACCACATTGAACCCAGAGTGACCCAAGTTACTCATTGCCTCTCTGATCTTCTGGACCAGATCTTCCTCATTCAGTGCATCACTCTCATCCACGGATAGGAGAGCTTCCAGTGGCTTATGTCCTGCCCTGTCCATGATACTGTCTGCTGCCCTCAACCTGACTGTCTCAGACTTGGCATTCCTCATTAGGTACATCACTACCTGAAAGGCTTCTGCACCCGCTACTGCAAAGCCTTCTCTGGTTAGTGTGTGTATCCTTGCCCTAACTCTTGGGTTGGCTAACAGTTCTGAAGCTTGCGACCCTGCGTGTTTCTTTGCGTATCCTGCTAGTTCTGCTGACTTCCTCCTTGCTCCTCCTGTTTCCAGGTAGTATCGGCAGAAGAGCTCTTGGTTGGATGTCACACCGTCTTCTGTTAGGGCTCTTGATCCCTTACCCTTATCCATTATTCGTCCTTTCCTGGTTTAGCTGTTTTTGTAGGATACATACCCGGCTCTTCCAGGTCCATGACAGGCTGTTACAGGCGATTATGGGGCTGAGAGGTAGTGTCGGTCATCTGTAGTCTGTTTTGGCTGTCCAGGCCCCGTATGGCGGTCCTTAGAGCATGGTTATTTCTGTTTATTTATAGAAGAGGATATGGAC
>TARA_R110000765_G_scaffold23128_4_pt1 | contig 13426 bp, 9 predicted proteins | sample TARA_R110000765 | Tara Oceans TARA_R110000765 (sample SAMEA4398168) | marine metagenome | biome: Polar Biome; feature: [MES] marine water layer (ENVO:01000295) within the mesopelagic zone...; material: water (ENVO:00002006), including particulate matter (ENVO:01000060) such as...... | reverse complement strand
GCGTCAATTCAATAACCGTGTTGCACTCAGCTCCTGCAACCGCCCTGTGAAAGACCTCTGTGCCAAATTAAAAACTGTACTTAAGCAAGTCCAGAAACGCCAGCAACAGTTCGACCAAGAGCTCTACACGCCTTTCGCGAGCCAGGACAAGACCGCCCTTGCCACAACTGCGATAAAATATCAGGTCGACGGATTGGAACTTCGAATCAAAGATTGTGAAAGACTGGCCGCGTTATGCCAAGCCTAAATATTCTCAGGGCAGCCCAGAGCATCAGTAAGATAATTGAGGCCCAGCATCCGATCTTGAGAACTAATGCTCAGTTCGAATCACTGGTTCAGAACGAAACCGAGGTATGGCGCATAAAGCTCAAAGGGATGATCCGTCGTGATTTTCCCTTTGAGAAAGTTGATAGCAGGCTTGCTGGCTGGCGCGCCAGTATGCCATTCGGGGATTTACAACAGGACCTGCAAGCCTGCCTCAACGACTACTTTAGCTTTTGTAGCGAAGTTGGCCGCCCCGGCAACAAGTCGTTTTGGGACAAAGAGCTGCTGAAGCTTGAAGAACCCAAGGGTCAGAACAACCAGAAAAAATCCAATTGCGACGTAACTTGCCAGCTACTTCTGGATGAGTGGCAGAAGGGTCTCGACCAGGCACGCAGTGAATGGGAGCTGCAGTTGATTGAGGAGCAACGGCTCGATCTGCTTGAAAAGCTGAAACAGCTCCTTGACCTACTGGAAGAACTGGATAAGCAGTTGGAAATGCTTGGTCTGGATACGGGCTTACTGATAGACCTTTCTTCAGGCCAGCTCAGTGACAAAGACATTTCTCAGCTAAAGCGTTGGGTGACCTACATGGCAAACGACCCGGGCGTAAGGCAGCTCTGCGACCTGCTTGGCAAGATGCGTCAAATGGAAGCCTCTACGCGCATAGAAAAGGCGAAGGTGTCTTTTAACTATGAGTCGTTTGTACCTGATATCAACTCACGCGAAGAAATCGTAGGCGTCGAGCTAGGGCGTCATATCGAGTATGCCTTGCCGTCAGAACTGGCGCTGCTCAGTGATATCGATACAGCAACGTTGTTTGATCTGAAGTTCGTAGAGGGTCGCCTGCTGTGCTTTGAGATGAGCGGAGAAAGCCCCGTTGAAATGATTGGGGAGCACGAGGTAGATCAAGAGGTCGAGGACGAGGGTCAGCAAGGACCTATGGTGATATGTATCGACACTAGCGGTTCCATGTCAGGCATGCCGGAAACCATTGCCAAGGCTGTCACGCTATTCATGGCCAGCAAAGCGCGGGAAAAGAAGCGAGCTTGTTATCTCATCAATTTTTCCACTGGCATAGAAACCCTCGATCTGGGGCAGTCATTCGGTATGAAATCGCTCCTTTCTTTCTTGAAAAAGTCATTCCACGGTGGCACAGATGTAGCGCCCGCCATGCGCCACGCCCTAGAAATCATGAAGACTGAAAGCTACGAAAAAGCCGATTTGCTAGTCGTGTCTGATTTCATAATGGGTACCCTGCCTGGTGACTTGCAAAAGAGCATTAAGGTGCAACGCGATGCTGGCAATCAATTTTATTCCTTGGTCATCGGCGGCCTTTTTATGACACCTTCGGTCCGCACGCTTTTTGATCGTGAATGGGTTTTCAATCCAGATTCCAGCTCTATTACTGAGCTGTTGAATTTTCAGCGGCACATCGGCGCTAAAGCTAATCCAGCCCATTAGCTGAACTATCTTCATGAGCCTACCAATACGCCGCGAACCACCCCTGCCAGTTTGATAGACTGAAGGCCAGCAAATGACCGTGGCTGCACCCCGTGGCAATCGTTAAGGAACAGATCGGATGGACTCCAAGCAGTTGACCCAAGGCCTGCAGCAGGCTTTTTTCAAGGAAGACCACCGCATCGTGTTCTGGTACGACCCTGAATGCGCTTTCGCTGAAACGTTGGGGGATATTCAGCTGCCCGATGTGCAGGTGCTGGATATGCAGCACGCCTCTACCTTCGAGACCAAGCTCAAGCTGGAACTGGAAGACACCCAAAGCAAATTTTTGCTCTATTTTCCGCAAGCAGAGCCTGAGACCCAGGACGACTGGCTGCTGGACATCAAGCTGTACTCGCGCTGCTTTTATGCTGATCGCATGTCGCTGATTTTCAATGAGCTGGGTTTGCAGCAACAAAGCTTGCGTGAGCACCTACGCCGCCGTGACCGCTTTCTCGCCAGCCGCGCACGCCTCGCTTCTCTCGCTCGCCTTGTGCCGCCTGAAGTGGATCAAGACGACCTTGATCTGGCGATGATGGCTGTTGTGCTAAACACCAGCACTTATGACATTGCCACTTTACTTTTCACCTTGGCAGAACAGGCGGTTACTCAGGACACTGGCCTGGAGGCCAACCCCGCTGCAGTCGCTGACCTGGTCAAGTTCGGTCTGATTGGCAGTTTCGTCAGGGCGCTGCGAGAAGAGGTTGGTTATCCTGCAAGCGAGGCGGAAATCAATGGATCTGAACCTTTCTCGTTAGGCAATCTATTGATCAGACTCTTGGTGACCGGATTTTGCGAGAGCATTGGCGATGTTCCACCGTGGGCGGCGTCCCTGGCCATTCCCACAGCCAGCGCGCGCGCTACTTCACGTGCTCTGATGTCGCGCTGGCGTGACAGTTCTCGTTTTTACCCTTGTTACGACGCCATCTCGACCTGGGTTGACCATGCATTGCACATCGACCGGAAAATTACTGATCTGCCGCTGGAAACCCTGGCAAATGTGGCCACCTTCGAGGCGGTGGAAAAGCAAATCATCATTGATTTAGCGAAGGCCATTCCGGAGGCTGAGCGGCGTGACCTGGCTCAATTCGGCCGAATCATCGGCCTACGTCAGGACAACTATTGGGCATCACGCCACAAGGACGATGACACCCGTCGCCGGTACCGCGTAATTTATCGCGCATTATCCGCAGCGATTGAGCTGTTTGATTTGCGCCAACAATACGCGGAGGGGTTTCATTACCTTACTTGTGAAGCGCTATACAAGGCGTATTGCGCTGAGCTGTATCGTTTTGATCTGGCTTACAGACATTATGCGGCGGCGGCGCAGAAAGCCCATGTGGAGATACTCAAGCCCTTGGACGAGGCAGTAGAACATTGCTATGCCTACTGGTATCTCGATCAGCTTGGTCACGCCTGGGGTGGCCGCCTAGAAGCTGAGGAGCGCTTGGCGCATTGGGCTATTCCGGGCATACCTTCTCAGCAACAGTTTTTTAATCATTGGATTAAACCGCTACAAGACGGTGCCCGAGCCAAGCGTATTGTGGTGATTATCAGTGACGCCTTTCGCTATGAGGCCGCCGCTGAGCTCGTCGACAACATAAATACCAAACGCTATAGCGAAGCCCACCTTGGCAGCCAGTTGGGCGTGGTTCCTAGCTACACCACCTTAGGCATGGCCTCCTTGCTGCCGCACGAGACACTGGCGTATCGCGACAATGTCAGCGACGACGTGTTTGTCGATGGTCAGTCAAGTAAAGGCAGCATCGCGCGCAACAAGATTCTTGCCGCCCACGGCGGAATGGCCATTACTGCTGAGCAGCTCAGGCTATGGTCACGGGATGAGGGCCGCGAGGCATTAAAGGATCAACGACTGGTATATGTTTACCACAACGTCGTCGATGCCAGGGGCGATAGCGCCTCAACTGAGTCAGAGACCTTTTACGCGGTCGAACACGCTATCGAGGAACTGACCGAGCTTACTCGCAAGGTGCTGATGCATTTCAACACAAGCACGGTAATCATCACTGCCGACCACGGATTTTTGTTCCAGCTGAGCAAGCTGGAAGCAGCGGACCGCACCTCATTGGCAGAAAAGCCGACGAATGCGCTGAAAAGTAAGAAGCGCTATGTGATCGGCGCTGATCTACCGCCTGCGAAGGACGCCTGGAGCGGCTCGACTCGGGCAACCGCAGGCACGGAATCTGATACCCAATTCTGGATTCCCAAGGGTGCCAACCGTTTCCATTTTGTTGGGGGTGCACGCTTCGTCCATGGCGGCGCCATGCCTCAGGAAATTGTGGTGCCAGTGGTAACGGTGCATCAGTTACGCGGTGAAAAAGCTGAAAAGCGCACCAAGCGCAAGGTCAGTGTGATATCCCCTAAATCTACCTTGAAGATGACTGCCAACATCCAGAGTTTCGACCTGATGCAAACGGAGACAGTGAACGAGCAACGTTCACCAGTCACGGTAGCTGCAGCCATTTATTATGGAGAGCAGAAGGTCTCCAGCGAAGAGGTACTTACTTTCGATTGTGAAACGGATGTCATGAGTGACCGGGTCAAGCGAATACGCTTATCTTTATCCGGCTCAGATTTTGACCGCAAGCTAGATTATTTTCTGGTGATTCGCGACAAAGACATGAATACCGAGCTGGAACGCTACCGGGTTACCATTGACCTGGCTTTTACCGATGACTTTTTCTAGGTGCGGAACCCTTTGATGGACACGAATCAGGATATGGATCTGGATCAGGCGCTCAATACCCACTTTGCCGGGCGCGTAGTACGCAAGGACCTCACCAAGCTGATCAAAGAAGGTGCCAACGTACCGGTTTATGTACTGGAGTACCTTCTGGGCATGTACTGTGCGACCGATGATCCTGAAGTCATCGAACAAGGTCTTATAAACGTTAAAACGGTGTTGGCCGAAAATTATGTGCGGCCGGACGAGGCTGAGAAGGTTAAGTCTTTCGTGCGCGAGCGCGGCAGCTACAAGGTAATTGATCGCGTCACCGTACGCTTGAATGAGCGGGCGAATCGTTACGAGGCGGCCTTCAGCAACCTGGGAATCAAAGATGCCGAGATTGGCGATGGCATCGTCAAGGCGAACGAGAAACTACTGGTTGGCGGAATCTGGGTAATCGCTACCCTCACCTATTACCATGAGGAAGGCCAAAAAGGATCGCCCTTCGCGGTGAGCCAGCTCAAGCCCATTCAGATGCCCAACATGAACATGCAGGAACTGTTTGATGGCCGGGCTGCGCTGTCTACCACTCAATGGCGGGAGACGCTGATACGCTCGATTGGCATGGAACCGGCAACCCTGGACGAAACAGTTCAGTGGCACCTGCTCGCGCGAATGATTCCCTTCGTTGAAAACAACTATAACGTTTGTGAGCTGGGGCCGCGCGGCACCGGCAAAAGCCATATCTACAAGGAATGCTCGCCTAACAGCATCCTGGTTTCCGGCGGACAAACTACTGTGGCCAACCTGTTTTACAACATGAGCTCGCGGCGTATTGGCCTAGTGGGTCTTTGGGATCTGGTGGCCTTTGACGAGGTTGCTGGTATCAATTTCAAGGACAAGGACGGCGTGCAGATCATGAAGGATTATATGGCCTCCGGCTCTTTCGCCCGTGGCCGTGAACAGATGGAAGCCAACGCCTCCATGGTATTTGTCGGAAACATCAACCAGAGCGTTGAGTCACTGGTCAAAACCAGCCACCTGCTCGCGCCCTTCCCTGACCAGATGATCGACGCTGCATTCTTCGACCGCTTCCATGCATATATTCCAGGTTGGGAAATCCCCAAAATGCGGCCAGAATTTTTTACCAACCGATATGGCCTGATCGTAGATTACCTGGCGGAGTTTTTTCGCGAGATGCGCAAGCGTAGTCAGGCTGACGCCATCGACAAGTATTTCAAGCTGGGCAACAACCTCAATCAGCGCGACGTGATTGCCGTTCGCAAAACCGTCTCCGGCCTGATCAAGCTACTTTACCCCCACGGCCAATTCGATAAGGAAGCTGTGCGCGAATGCCTTGAATACGGATTGCAGGTAAGGCGTCGGGTAAAGGAACAGCTGAAAAAAATTGGTGGTATGGAATTCTATGACGTGCATTTCAGCTACATCGACAACGATACGCTGGAAGAGCATTTTGTGATGGTGAAGGAGCAAGGCGGTGGTTCGCTGATCCCTGAGGGTCCAAGCAAGCCTGGCTTTATCCATACCATCGGGCTAAGCAGCAAAGGCATGCCCGGCCTCTACCGTATTGAGCTCCAGGTCACCAAAGGCACCGGCAAGCTGGCAACCTCTGGCCTGTGGAATTCCACCGCCGCCAAGGAGCAAGTGAAGATCGCGTTTGATTACTTCAAGGCCAACGCTTCGCGCATTAGCGCTTCCGCCAAGGTGCTAGAGCATGATTTCCACCTCCATGTGGTCGAGCTGCAAAATACCGGTCCACTCACGCACATGGCGTTGAGTAGTCTGGTTGCATTTGCTTCAGGCCTACTGGGCAAGCCCGCACAGGGCCAGATGGTAGTACTCGGCGACATGAGCTTGGGCGGGAGTATCACACCCGTAGCCAGTATCGCCGAATGCCTACAAGTTGCCTTCGATGCAGGCGGCAAGCGGGTAGCCCTGCCCATGACCAGCGCCGTAGATCTGCCAACCATACCTGCCGAACTGTTCACCAAATTTCAGACCAGCTTCTATGCTGATCCGGTAGACGGCGTTATGAAATCGTTGGGTGTGGATTGAAGTGTGAAGGCTAAGAAATGACACAACCCTAACGTATATTTGTACCTTGAGTGCCACCCTTTCTGCCGCGCAGCCCCCTCACCCAGCCTATAGGAAGTGCGGTACGCGGAATGCGTGTGGCCCATGGTAAACATGCAGACGTCCTACTGGGCCACCTACCACCGCCGGAACGCCTGCGCCCGAACCCTATAGCTCTTTTATACGGCTAACTTCCACACAATGTCTGCGCTAACATGTATTTCACATAGTTTTAAAAAAGTTCAAAAAAGCTACTAGCAATAAAGCATTAATTATAGTCAATAAATGCATTTCGATATGATTTTATTTGATTCGCGTATATTGACAAGTTGCTCAAAGTGTAAATTCTATTATAGGACAGTTGCTCAGAAAATATAAGACTGTTCAAAAATAATTTTGCTGGTAATATTTTCTGGACACTCACAACCAGACTCCGGCGCAATAATATGAAATCACTTTTAAACAGCCACAAAGTACGGATCACTGATCTTGAGCTTTCGGTGGGTGAAGAAGGCTTAGCCCTTTGGCATGCCACTGTGACTATAGCGAGGGTAAATACGAACCTTGAGCAATCGGCAACTATATCCATCGAAGAAAGTTTTTGCTTTCCCAAAGTTTACTTCATTGAGGATTTCGGTGAACTTCAAATCGCAGTCACTGATAAATTAAACGCTCAAATCTCTTGTCTACAAGACAATGATGCCGCTGCGCAACTAAATTTTATATCGTTCTTGGACGCGGAAGCAGAAAATGTTATCGCAAAAAAAAGCGCAATTCAGGTCCAGTCTAGGATTGGTAAGGCAGGCATACTTCAGCTAGAGGTGATAACAGCATACGCTCAAAGTACTACCAGTAGAATTTTTGATCAATTGAAATGGGACGATCTGCGACTGGTTATTGGATACTACAGAAAACCAGAAGACTCTTATCATATAATGACAATTATTCCAGCCTCACCCACATTTTAAACGATGCGGGGAAATCAACGCGGCCTTTCTTGCAACGAAATAAATTACTACATTGCTTACAAACTTCAATGCACGATTACCGAGAGAAAGAGAAAACCCTTCTAAAACTCGAAAGCATATTGTGATAAGAAATGGATATCTGGATACTGGCCAAAGAAAGTGTATTCTAAGCATTCTGGAGTTGCACCATATGATCAAACTCAATTTAAACAACAATGATGCTGAGGCCCTTCTCAGACATGCCGAAGGGCACGTGCCGAATACAGGCGATGCTTGGGAAGACGCCAGATTAGCCGATGCGCTGGCAGACCTAGCAGAGGCCATCAAAACTTCATTTAATGCAGTGGAATAGCGTAGAAAGCAGGGCCGAAGCTGCCCGGGAGTCGATCCAGAAGTATAGGTTTACTGCGCGGGCTCAGCCATAGGATGAGAGCTTTAAGCAGAAATATAGAACTTCGACCGTGTAACCCTAGGGAAGGCCTGAATAACTCCCCGAAATCGGCGATAATACATCCATCGCCAAACCTATAGGATTCGTTGCTGCCATGGATCAGATCACCTTCTCCGAAGCCGAGTACCAGACCAAGAAGCGCAAGACGCGTCGCGAGATATTTCTGGAGCGCATGGACAAGCTGATTCCGTGGCAGAAGCTGGAGAAGAAGGTAGCCCGTTATTACCCCAAGGGCCAGAATGGTCGGCCGCCATATCCGCTGCCTGCCATGCTTCGCGTTCACTTCATGCAGCTGTTTTATAACCTCAGCGACCCAGCGATGGAGGATGCGCTGTACGAAATCCAGTCTATGCGCCAATTCGCAGGATTGAAGCTGGATCGTTTGCCGGACGAAACAACCATTCTCAATTTCCGCCACTTCCTGGAGCAGCACGGGTTGGGAAAAGCGCTGTTCAAAGAGGTGAACAAGCACCTGGAGAAGAACGGTCTGATGCTGCGTGAAGGCAGTATTGTTGATGCCACCATCATCTCTGCTCCGAGCTCCACTAAGAACGACAGCGGCCAGCGCGATCCGGAAATGCACCAGACCAAGAAAGGCAACCAGTGGCACTTCGGTATGAAGATGCATATCGCTGTCGACGACACGCTCGGACTGATTCACAGCATAGATACCACCGCTGCCAATGTTCACGACATCGTACCGTCCGGTAATTTGCTGCACGGTGATGAACAACGTGTCTTCGGTGACGCTGGTTACCTTGGCATCCAGAAACGTGACGATCATAAGCACCGTAAACATGTTGCCTGGTACATAGCCAAGCGACCCGGCACCCGAAAGAAACTGAATGACAACGACCTGAAAGCCGAGAAGATCAAAGCCAGCATTCGTGCCAAGGTGGAGCATCCCTTCCGGTACATCAAACAGGTCTTTGGTTACAGCAAAGTCCGCTATCGTGGGCTGGCCAAAAATACCAATCGTTTGCACTTGCTGGCAGCGTTCAGCAACCTGCTGATGGGGGAGAAATATTTACCGGCGTAGGGTTGGTACGCCCGTTTCCCGCCGATAGAGTGGGAAATGGGCAAAAAACACACAAAGAACGGAAGCGAAGTGTCTGGAAATTACGTTTTTAGCTGACTGGAGGCCAGGTTGGCGTAAATCAGCGGTTATTCAGACCCTCCCTAGAGGTTTACTGCACGACTGCCCTTCGGAGCGATGATTGCCTAAGCATCGGCCCAAGAAATCTAGAGGTTTGCTGCACGGCTCAGCCATAAAGCGACCCTACACTCTAAAGGCAGAACCAAGATCCCTGACGACCAAGAGGTTTGCTGCACGGCTCAGCCATAAAGCGACCCTACACTCTAAAGGCAGAACCAAGATCCCTGACGACCAAGAGGTTTGCTGCACGGCTCAGCCATAAAGTGAATCGCCCCGAATTTTGTAGGCCCTAGCCAGGCTCTGAATGAATTTGCCGCGATGCGGCGCAGAATCCGGCCTAAGTGAACGTGATCTGAGACGCTCAAGTTCAGTCGTACCAGCGTCTCGACGTTTCGGCGTCAAAGCTCAGAAGGCAGATTAGAAGGAGATCTTTTTGGGGTGAGAATGATAATTCCGTCCACGATCTCCAAGACCAGCTCATCGCCTGGACCAACACCAACTTTTTCTATGACCGCCGGAGGCAGCTCCACGATCAGATCTCCGCTGCCATCCCCGGCATCCTGGCAAATGGCTTGCCAATTTTCGCTATGTTTCATAATGAATCACACCACACTTATGGGGTCATTTTGAACTGAACCCCGTTGTACGGACACCTCAAAAGTGACTATACCCAGAGTACGGTAGGTGGACCATGACAACCGAACGCGAATATCGCCGCTTCACCCCGGCTAACGCTTGGACGGTCTTTGCTGAGGCCCTGAAAACCAGTGGCCATAGCCAAGCAAGGGCTTGTACGAGAACTGAGGCAAGGGCGGATCTAGGGTCTGAGTCGCTTCTAGTGCTGTAAAGACCTCGAAGCCCATAGTGCAACCATTACTCTCAGCCCCTCTTGATCGTTAACTGTCCGTCAATACTGGCAGCTCTCGGCCAGAAGCGGACTGTCTATCCCATAAATAAGCCGTTCCTTTGTCTGAACCGTCCGCGGAAACGGGGCTGAACCCTTCACCGATCTGCCCGACGACGAGGAGCAATCGCCTAATCACCATCTAAAGAAAGTCCGGGTCAGCCTCGGGTCGATCCCAGAACGATTCCGTCAATAGCCGCACTAGTTTTAAGGTGATGACATCACCCGCACGTTCAATAGCCAGCTCGGCAACACTCTGGTAAGTGATCTTGGCGGGTAGGGTTATGGTCTGGTTACAGGCAACTGTCACACTTGAAACCCGCTGCATAGCCGGTGAAATCATATCGATGTAAGGTCGCTTTCGAGGTTGTGAATATGACAGAAAGCAGGAGACTGCTCGGACGCGGCTATTGGTCATATACGGATGTTTCGGATTTCGTTTAGTGTGCCAATTTTTTCGCTTTAAACGATTCTAAACGTACTCATTGGTTACAAGCGATCTTTACAAGACCCTCATGGATAGTGGGCTTCCGACGATTAGCGCCCTCTAAAGCAACCTCGCCTCTATGTACCGTATTGGCCCCGAAGGTCTTCTGACCTCAACATCCCTCTTACTGTCGGCTCAGCTGAATCGTGACGCTGAGCTGATGCGCACATACCTAAGTCGGAATACCAAAACGCTTTAGTCGTGATGCCAGCGTGGTCGGTTTGACGCCCAGCAATGCTGCGGCGCCATCCTTGCCAAAAATCTTGCCATCGCAGGCGGCTAGTGCGGCGTTGAGGTTGTCTTTTTCCAGCGTGCGCAGCTGCGCCTCGGTAAGAATGCCACTGATCTGCGGCGTACCGGCTTCTGCTGGCCCCACCGCCGCAGCCTGACCCACCGGCATATCGAGCAGCAGATCCTGCCCTTTGCTGGTGATCAATGCGCGCTCGATGATGTTCTGCAGTTCGCGAATATTGCCCGGCCAATTGTAGCTTTGCATGCGCTCTACATCCGTCTTGCGCAACCGTGCCGGTGGCCGGCCGAGGCGCGAGCAGATCTGTTTGACGAAGTGACTGGCCAGCAGCGGTATGTCCTCCGGACGCTCGCGCAATGCGGGTGACAGGATCGGGAAGACGTTGAGGCGAAAGTACAGGTCTTCGCGAAAGCGCTTGGCCTTTACCTCGGCCAGAAGATCGCGGTTGGTGGCAGTAATGATGCGTACATCGACCTTGCGTGTACGCTCCTCACCAACCCGCTCGAACTGACCCTCCTGCAGAACGCGCAGCAACTTGCTCTGCAGCTCAAGGGGAATCTCGCCAATTTCGTCGAGAAACAAGGTTCCGCCGTCTGCGAGCTCGAAGCGGCCGACCCGATCGCGCATGGCACCGGTAAAAGCGCCTCTGACATGCCCAAAGAACTCGCTCTCAAACAACTCGGCGGGGATGGCGGCGCAGTTGACCCGGATAAGCGGGTTATCGCTACGGCGGCTGGACTGGTGGATTGCCCGGGCGATCAGCTCCTTGCCGGTGCCCGATTCACCGTGGATCAGCACACTGGCATCTGTAGGTCCAACCACATCAATCTGTTTGACGATGGTCAGTATGGGTTCGCTCTGCCCGACGATCTCACGGAAATGATGCTCGATCAGTATCTCTTCCTGCAGGTAGGCATTCTGCTGTTCAAGCCGCTGCTTCAGTTCACGCAACTCTTCCATGGCACTCTGCAGACGCTGCTGGGTCATCTGCCGTTCGGTAATGTCACGGAACACCACCACCGACCCAATGATCGAGCCACCTGAAATCACCGGCGTGCTGGTGAACTCCACCGGAAACATGCTGCCATCGCGGCGCCAGAACACTTCCTGCTGTCCCTCATGAACCAGACCGTCATGCACCGCCTTGTAGATCGGACAATCCTCCACCGGGTAATGACTGCCATCGGCATGACTGTGGTGATGAATTCGGTGGATGTTCTTGCCGATCATTTGATCGACTTCCCAGCCGAGCATTCTGGCCGCGGCCGGATTCACGTAGGTCGCCAAACCGTCACTATTGATACTGTAAATACCATCGCCCACCGCACTGAGCAGCAGCTGGTTTTCGCGTTCGCTCTCCTGGAACAGCGTCAATATGTTCTGCCACTCGATCAGCCCGCCGCGCATGGTGCGCTCAACATTGGCCTGGTTCTGGCGGTAACGCTCTTCATCCCGCTCGCGCAGGACCAGTATCAGATAAACCACACCCTTGAGCTTGAGTGTCGAGGCAGACAGCTCAAGCTCGATCCGCTCACCGTCCCTGCGCGCGCAGGTCAAGGAATCTGTCCAGCCCTTGCCTTCTTCCAGAACCGCCTGAGTGAAAACGATCAGCTCCGCTAGCGCATGACCAAACAGTCTGGTAACGGTGAGCTCAAGAATTTCATGTCGCGGATAGCCCAGCAACTTGCAGGCCGCAATATTGATATCGACAAAGCGGTTACCCACGGGATCAAACTGCACGATGCCCGCATTGCAGTGCTCGAACACCAGATGCCGCGAAGGGTAGGCCATGCCAGACCAACCGGATAAGTAATCGACATCTTCCAAGCTCATGACTACGACCTTTCGTGGTTATTGCTACGCGATCTCGTAGTTATACGACATATCGTAGGCACGCAACAGGGTCAGTTTCGCACTTGAAAACGCTATCAGATCATTAACTCTATTGAATTCAGTAGTTTGCGAAACAACATGCCGCTTTGGCACAGCCGTTGCTCTAGTCAGGTTAACCGCAGTCACTCACTGCGTTGTTAACCCAACCGGAGAATCAGAATGCCTACAGTCGAAACGCCCCACTACAAAGACGGTGACTTTCTCGTCAACTACGAAGAAAAGGTTTTCGAGGATGTCAAAGCCGAGCCCGGCGAAAAAGCCTTGCTGACCTTCCACACCATTGCCTTTGAAGGCTCCATCGGCCTGGTCAACATGCTGCAGGCCAAGCGCTTGTTGCGCAAAGGCTTCGAAACCAAGGTTCTTCTATATGGTCCAGGCGTACAGCTGGGCGTGCAGCGCGGCTTCCCGACACTGGGCGCCGAGGCCTTCCCGGGCCATCTGGCAGTCAACAACCAGATCAAGGCATTCATGGAAGAGGGCGGCGAAGTCTATGCCTGCCGTTTTGCCTTGCAAGCCCTGTATGGCCAGACCGAGAAAGCCCTGATCGAAGGCATCCGTCCAATCAACCCGCTGGACGTAATGGACCTGCGTCTGCTGATGCGTCGTGAAGGCGCCCTGATCATCGATACCTGGACTGCCTGAACCCATTCCCTCCCGTCATCGGGAGGGAGTTTCGCTCCTTCCGTCTTTCCAATTGAGGATCCGGTATGACAATCATCAAAGCCGCCGCCGTCCAGCTCAGCCCCGTGCTCTACAGCCGTGAGGGCACCGTGGAC
>TARA_R110000765_G_scaffold61068_1_pt1 | contig 13447 bp, 12 predicted proteins | sample TARA_R110000765 | Tara Oceans TARA_R110000765 (sample SAMEA4398168) | marine metagenome | biome: Polar Biome; feature: [MES] marine water layer (ENVO:01000295) within the mesopelagic zone...; material: water (ENVO:00002006), including particulate matter (ENVO:01000060) such as...... | reverse complement strand
AAAGAATCTTAATTTGTTCAATGAGAAAAGACATGAATAAAATAGGCCTCGTATTTTTAGCAGCTTTTATGTGCTTGTCTTCTTTTGCGCAAGAAGCAGACGAGAAAGAAAAAGCTTTAAGGTCATCGACGAACCTAACCTGGGATGGCAATAAAGCATTGTCTGAAGATAACTTTATAGCCGCTGAAGCAGATTATAGAAAAGCAATAGCAAAGAGTCCTGATAATAGCGTGGCCCCTTATAATTTGGGAAATGCATATTATGCTAATGAAACGTATAATGAAGCTTTTGGCAGATTTAAAGAAGCTGGCGAGGCATCAACATCCAAAGAGGAAAAGCATAAGGCATATCATAACATGGGAAATGTTTTTATGAAGCGCAAAGATTATGCTAAAGCAGTTGAAGCATACAAAGAAGCTTTAAGAAATGACCCAAAAGATGAAGAAACAAGATATAACCTTGCCCTAGCAAAAGAACTTTTGAAAAAAGACGAGGAAGAGAAAAAACAAAATCAGGATAACAAGGATAAAGACAAGGAGAACAAGGACGAAAATAAAGACAAAGACAAAAAAGAAGAGGGAGAAAACGAGGATAAGAAAGATAAGGGTGATGAAGGAGACCAGAATGAAGAGAAAAAGGACGAGAACAAGGAAGGTGAAGGCGATAATAAGGAAGACCAAAAGAAAAAGCCTGAGCAAGATGATAATGAACAGGAACAACAGCAACCCAGACCAAATCAACTTTCAAAACAACAGGTTGAAAACTTGTTAAGAGCTATGCAAAATGCAGAGAAAAAGGTTCAAGATAAAATTGATGCCAAGAAGGTAAAAGGCGCTAAGGTTAAAAATGAAAAAGATTGGTAGATTATAAGACCATAACTAAACTTACGTTAGTACTAACGGTGTTTCTATCATCATTTTTGATGATGGCACAAGATAATAATGCTGTAACTTTTGAAATGAAATTGAGCAAATCAAAGCTTGGTTTAAATGAAAGACTTAGAGTAGACTTTGTCATGAACCGTGATGGCGATAATTTTAATCCGCCAGATTTCTCAGGGTTTAAAGTAATCATGGGTCCATCACAGTCCATCAGTTCTTCATGGATCAATGGCGTAAGAAGTTATTCTAAATCTTATTCTTACACACTTTCCCCAACCTCAAAAGGTAAATTCACCATTAAACAAGCTACAATTGTTATTGGAGGCGAAACCTATAAATCACTTGCAAGCGAAGTAGAGGTGACTGCAGCGGTAGACAAGCCAAGTGATCAAATGACTGCAGATGACGTAGCTGATGAGAATCTACATTTAGTTGCAGAAATTTCTAAGACCGATCCGTTTTTAAACGAAGCTATAACAGTCATCTATAAATTATATGTAAGTCCGAATATTAGTGTATCAAATTATCAACCTTTGGATAACCCTACCTATAATAATTTCTGGAGTCAAGATATTAAAGTTACCGCTCTAAGCGCCCAAAACGGAACCTACAAAGGCAAGCCTTACAGATATGTAATTTTAAAACGAGTTGTACTCTATCCTCAAAAATCTGGAGAGTTAGATATTGAACCGCTATCACTAGATGTAACTGTAGATGTGCCTACAGGAAGACGTGATTTTTTTGGACAAAGAATGTATGCCCAAACTAATAAAACAGTATCTGCGGGAAATAGAACCATTAACGTTAAGCCATTACCATTGGCAAACCAACCTTCTGATTTTAATGGAGCTGTAGGTGATTTTGATTTTGCGGTTACTACTAGTAAGAAAAATTTAAATGCAACAGAATCTTTACAAGCAACCGTTGAAGTAAACGGAAAAGGAAACCTTAAACTTTTTAAACTTCCTGAACTTATCTTACCAAGTGCCTTAGAAGTTTATGATCCAGAATTTACCGAAGGGGTAAGAACTACATTGGCCGGTATGCAAGGTAAGGTTAGCAATCAATACACTATCGTACCATCATTTAGGGGAAAATACCCAATTGCTCCATTAAGTTTTAGCTTTTTCAATCCAACAACCGAAAAATATACGACTCTAACTTCAGATGAAATTGTCATTAACGTACTAGAAGGGCCGCTGAGTGCAGATAGCAATTCAGCAGCTTCGACAAATAGTTCAAAACAATCTGTTGTTGCAAGTGAAAATCAGTTTAATTTCATAAAACTTACACCGAACCTAACTAGCAAATCAGTTTCCTATTTTTTCGGCTCCACCACATTCTATCTTTGGTTATTATGTCCATTAGTATTAATTCCTTTGGCCATTGTATTTAGAAAGAAAAGAGATGCCCTTGCTGGTGATGTGGCTGGTAATAAAGTTAGAAGAGCTAATAAGTTAGCTAGAAAATACCTTTCTGCAGCTAAAAAAGAATTAGGCAACAAAGACTCTTTCTATGTTGCTTTAGAAAGGGCTTTACATAACTATTTAAAGGCAAAATTAAAGATTGAGACCTCTGATTTCAGTAAAGATAAAATTGTCGAGTTATTGAATAAAAAAAATATAGAAACAAATACCATACAAGGTTTTATAGCATTATTAGAAAATTGCGAAGCGGCTAGGTATAGTCCTTTCTCTGATGTGCAAATGCAGGCTGATTATGAAACGGCAAGCGAGGTAATTTCCAAAATGGATAAACAATTATAAGCATGTTCAAAAAGCTAACTATATTTTTTAGCCTTTTTACAGTTCTATGGTGCACTGCTCAGAACAATAAATTGTTCGATGAGGCCACAACCGCCTATAATTCTGGTGAATATGAAAAAGCAATAGGCTTCTACACCGATATTCTAGATAATGGAGAGCATTCGACTGCTGTTTATTACAACTTGGGCAACTCATATTACAAACTAAACAAAATTGCAGAGAGCATATATTTTTACGAAAAAGCCTTATTGTTATCACCAAATGATGAAGAAGTAAAAACCAACCTTAGCTATGCTCAAAACATGACTTTAGATGCCATTGGCACTATGCCAGAGACCGGATTGTCTAAATTATATAAAAGTGTAACGGGTAAATTAACTTTCGACCAATGGGCTTATTTTGCTATTACCTTCATAATCCTATTTGTTCTATTGTACATTCTTTTTTACTATGCTAACTCATCTACGCTAAAACGATTGTCATTTATTGGCAGTATAATTGCCTTATTCCTATGTGTCATTGCAATAGTTTTTGCAATTATACAGCGAAATGATTTCAAAGATTTACAACCTGCGATAATATTTGCAGAAGAAAGCTCTATAAAATCTGAACCTAATAATAGCAGTCAACAGGTTTTTGTGATACATGCTGGTACCAAAGTGAGCGTTCTAGACCAATTAGACGAGTGGAATAAGATAAAACTTGCCGACGGTAAAACAGGGTGGATTCAAAAAAATGAATTGAAATTGTTAAAGGATTTTTAGAAATTTGTTAACAGTATTTAAACGTTTGGATAGTATCTTTACTTTCTTTTAAAATAGATGAAATACATAGCTCGCATTACTCTTTTATTATTGTGGCTTTTTGCATTAACTGCACCAAGCATAATAACCCTATGCGATGTTGACAACCCTATAGTCGTGACTAACCTCAACGAAGAGGAACAACAAGAGTCTGGAAAAAAATCTATGGGTGAAGAAAAGTTTGTTAAGGAAAATTTACTTGATTTTTCTTTAATCGCTATTTATGAAAATTCCATTAAACCAAACCACCATATTATTGGTTATTTTGACCTTTCATTAGAAGTGTTATCACCCCCTCCTGAACATTTAGGTTAGTATTTACCTGTTTTTTATTCAATTGACTAATCTGTCCTATTTATAATTAATAGGACATAATCATTTTATTTACATGTTCAAACATATAAAAAGCGATATTCCAGCGAGTATCGTAGTATTTTTCGTTGCGCTCCCTCTCTGTTTAGGTATAGCATTGGCAAGTGGAGCTCCTTTATTCTCAGGTTTAATCGCCGGTATCGTAGGTGGTATATTTGTTGGAGCCCTAAGTGGCTCTAAAATTGGCGTTAGCGGACCGGCTGCAGGTTTAGCGGCAATAGTATTGACATCAATTGGAACGCTTGGTAGCTTTGAAAACTTCTTAGTTGCAGTAGTTCTAGGTGGTGTAATTCAAATAATCTTTGGGTTTTTAAAAGCTGGGGTTATTGGTTACTACTTCCCTTCTTCTGTAATTAAAGGTATGCTTACAGGTATTGGAATAATTATTATACTAAAGCAGATACCTCACTTTTTCGGTTATGACTCAGATCCAGAAGGTGATTGGGCATTTTTTCAAGTTGACGGTAAAAACACATTTACTGAAATATTAGACACCTTAAATAATATTAGCCCTGGCGCTACCCTAGTTGCAGTTATAGGTTTATCCATTTTATTACTATGGGATAAAGTACTTTCTAAAAAAGGAAAAATATTTCAATTGGTACAAGGCCCATTGGTGGCGGTAGCCGTTGGTATACTATATTTTATATTTACTCAAGGTAGTGAGGTATTATCAATATCTTCAGATCACCTAGTTAGTGTTCCTGTACCAGAAGATGCTGCATCATTTTTTGGCCAATTTAGTTTTCCGAACTTCTCTGCAATTACTAATCCACAAATTTGGATAACAGCTTTCACTATCGCTTTAGTAGCGAGTTTAGAAACTCTATTGTGTGTTGAAGCTACAGATAAATTAGATCCACATAAAAATGTTACTCCAACAAATCGTGAATTATTAGCGCAAGGAGCTGGTAACATTATTTCTGGTATGATAGGTGGCCTGCCAATTACACAAGTTATAGTTCGTAGTTCGGCAAATATTCAATCTGGAGGTAGAAGTAAATTATCGGCTATAATTCATGGTTTTCTTTTATTAATTTCTGTAATTCTTATACCCACCTTATTAAATATGATTCCGCTGTCTGTATTGGCTGCGATACTTTTCATTGTTGGTTACAAATTGGCGAAACCAGCACTATTCATGAAAATGTATAAGTTAGGATGGAAACAATCTGTGCCATTTTTTGTAACAGTTTTAGGTATTATTTTCACCGATTTGCTGATTGGCATAAGTTTAGGGCTAGCTGTAGGAATTGTGGTAATATTATTAAAGAGCTATCAGAACTCACATTTTCTTCATATTGAAGATAATAGCAATGGAAAGCACAAGATAAAAATGACCCTTGCAGAAGAAGTGACCTTTTTCAATAAAGGTGCCATTCTGAAAGAGTTAGATAGCCTACCAAGAGACACCTATTTAGAAATAGATATTTTAAAAACCCGATACTTAGATAATGACATCATAGAAATTTTAGAAGACTTCAATTTTAAGGCAAAAGAAAGAAACATTGATATTCGATTAGTATCTAAAAGAGGGATTATCGAAAACCCGCCTAGTTTTATTGGTTTCTTTGAAGAAAGGCCAAAATCAAAATTAAGCTTAAGCTAAATTAAAAGGTCTAATTATTATAAATTTTATAATCATGAAAAATAAAAAATATAAAATAGTGGTATTCTCAGATTTAAAAAAATCTTTGAATAGCACACTTAAAAGTACACTTACACTTGCTAAAATGATTAATGGCGAAATAGAAATTTTCCATGTAAAGAAGGCTTCTGAGGTAGTGAATAAAGAAAGTCAACTTTCTGCGATGAGAACCATAAATGGTGAATATCTTGAGATGGAAAAAAGAATTAAATCTGTTGTAGATAAATTTTCCAAAAAATCTGGTATGCCTATAAAATATTCATTTTCCATCGGTAATCTTAAAAGCGAGATAGCAGAATATATAAATGAAAACAAACCTGACATAATCGTACTAGGTAAGAAAAAAACTAAACTATTTAATTTAGTTGGAGACAATCTGATTCAATTCGTTTTAGAACATTATAATGGCCCAGTATTCTTAACTGATGATAAAAATGTTTTAGAATCAAATAATGAAATGAGCCTTGGAATATTAAATGATGACAAGCAATCCTCCATTACAGGATTTGTTGAAGATTTACTATTACATTCCCAAAAACCTTTAACATCATTTAAAATTTCTAAAAACTTGAATGTTCCTAAAGTAAATCTAGAATCTAAAAAAAGAAGTGAAATAGAATTTGTGTTTGAAGAAAATGATAATTCTATTCAAAATCTTTCAAATTATTTATCAATAAACCACATAAGCTTACTTTGCCTTAATAGAACAAATAAAAAAAGCAAAAAAGATTCAACTACCTCTAACATTTCTAATATTATTGGCTTAGTAGATGTTCCTCTTATATTAATGGGGCAATCTAACAACATATAATAAATAACTATTTAAAATAAAAAATATGAAAGCACATACAAAGGAGACACAGGCAACAATGACACCTGTAAAAGCATTGAATTTCTTAAAAGAAGGGAACCAACGTTTTCAAAACAACTTAAAGGCCAACCGAAATCTTTTAGAGCAAGTGAATGACACAAGCGAAGGGCAATTTCCTTTTGCTACTATTTTAAGCTGTATTGATTCTAGGGTTTCAGCCGAATTGGTTTTTGATCAGGGATTAGGGGATATTTTCAGTATTCGTATCGCTGGTAACTTTTCAAATGAAGATATTTTAGGTAGTATGGAATTTGGCTGTAAACTTGCTGGCACAAAATTAGTCGTTATTTTGGGTCATACTAGCTGTGGTGCAATTAAAGGGGCGTGTGACCATGCTAGATTGGGTAATCTAACTGCCCTTATCAATAAGATAGAACCCGCAGTAGACGCGGTAACTGAGCCAAAAGATGAAAGTCTGAGAAATTCTCAAAATCTTGAGTTTGTTGATAAAGTAGCTGAGAAAAATGTTCTTTTAACAATCGAAAACGTGCGTAAGAATAGTCCTGTTTTATCAGAAATGGAGAAAAAAGGAGAAATTAAAATTGTAGGTGCAATGTATGATATATCGAATGGTGAAGTAACCTTCTATTAAAAAGGTTAGAATGACATCGAAACTTTTAAGGTAATAGTTTAGAATTAGCCCTACTTTGTAGAAAAATATTCACAATGAACCTCGATACCGTTTTTGACAATAACGAAAAATGGATTGCTGAAAAATTGGAAAAAAATCCAGATTATTTTGAGCAACTAGCAGAAGGTCAAAATCCTGAACTGTTATATATTGGTTGTTCAGATAGCAGGGTAACTGCGGAAGAGGTAATGGGTGCAAAACCGGGTGAAGTTTTTGTTCATAGAAATATTGCCAACATGGTAATCAGTATCGACCTAAACGTTTTATCTGTTGTAAAGTATGCGGTAGATTATTTGAAAGTAAAACATATTATTGTTTGTGGTCATTATGCATGTGGCGGGGTTAAAGCCGCAATGCAATCGGCAGATCTAGGGGTTTTAAATCCTTGGCTACGAAATATACGCGATGTATATCGTTTGCATAAAGAGGAACTTAACGCCATTGAAAACGAAACCAAAAAATATGATAGGCTCGTAGAGTTAAATGTAAAAGAACAATGTGTAAACCTTATTAAAACAGCAACAGTACAAAAAGCATATCGTGACCATGGCCTAAAAGTACATGGATGGATATTTGATGTACATACAGGAAAATTAATAGACCTTAAAATAGATTTTGAAGGCTATCTAAAAAATATAATGGAAATATATCATTTAGATTAACAAAAACAGTTAAGTAAAACCTAACCTAATCACCTAATGCTAATTTAAATTTTATGAAGAATCTTTTCTCGAATTTCAAAGGAGATTTATTTGGTGGTATAACCGCAGGTATCGTTGCATTACCCTTAGCACTAGCTTTCGGGGTAAGCTCAGGAATGGGGCCAAGTGCTGGCCTATATGGAGCAATTTTTATAAGCTTTTTCGCGGCGCTTTTTGGCGGAACCAATACTCAAATTTCTGGTCCTACGGCACCTATGACAGCAGTAAGTATGGTTGTTATTGCTGGTATTGTGGCAATTAATGATGGTAGCCTTGAAAAGGCGTTACCTGCTATCTTAATAGTTTTCTTATTAGCAGGTTTAATGCAAATAGGTCTTGGACTCATAGGAATAGGAAAATATATTCGCTATATACCCTACCCTGTTGTATCTGGTTTTATGACGGCTATTGGTGTTATCATTTTAGTAACCCAAATTCTGCCTGCCATTGGTTATTATCCAAAAGAAGATGCCGAGTATGTAAATCAATACAAACCCTTGGCTGAAGAGATAATTTTGGATAATATCTTAAAGGAAGAAGCTGGGGAAGGTATTTTGGTTTTAGAAGATTTTAAAGAAACCATAAAGAGAGCTGAAGGAATTACTGAAGCCGATATGCTTAAAGAAGCTCAAACTCTTGCAAAATCTGACGCCTCTGGAGTTATCGGAGCCATAAAGATTTTACCAAGGGCTTTAAAAAATATTAATTGGCTTGAATTAATCCTAGCCTTAACGACCATCATTATTATATATGGATTTAAACGAATTACAACTACAATCCCCAGTGCTTTAGTTGCACTAGTTGTTGTTTCTGGTGTGGCATATGGATTTGGATTAAACTACAGACCGATAGAAGAAATTCCGAGCGGGTTTCCTATTCCAAATCTCAGCATTTTTACAGAATTCAAACTTGGCTCAGTGACTCCATATATTTTTACAGCGCTAACATTAGCACTACTAGGTGCTATTGATTCGCTCTTGACTTCTGTTGTCGCCGATAACATGACCAAAACAAAACACCAACCTAATAAAGAGTTGGTAGGACAAGGTATTGGTAACAGTATTGCAGCCATTTTTGGTGGAATTCCAGGTGCAGGTGCGACTATTAGAACTGTTGTAAATATAAATGCAGGCGGTAAAACTAAATTATCTGGTATGGTTGCCGGTATTTTATTATTGATTGTATTATTGGCGCTTGGGCCGGTTGCATCTCAAATTCCTGCTGCTGTGTTAGCTGGTATATTGGTTACAGTTGGTATTGGTGTGATGGATTATAAAGGCCTAAAGGCTATACCTAGTTTGCCAAAAGATTTGAGTTTAGGTCCTTTAAAATTTAGCTCAGAAGTGGTAATTATGTTGGTCGTATTGGTTCTTTCATCTGTTTGGAATTTGGTATATGCCGTTGGTGTAGGTCTTGTGATTGCATCATTGATGTTCATGAAAAAAATGGGCGATTTAACCGCAGAACGATCTGACGTTAAAACACTAGAAAAGGAAGTAAATTGGCCAGATGAAGCTGCATTTCCTAAGAGTTTGCAAGAAGAAGTATTTATTAAACATTTGAAAGGACCTCTATTTTTTGGGTCTACAAGTGAATTTCAACAAATGGCAGACCAAATTCCTAGAACTGCCTCTACGGTAATCATAAGGATGGGTCGTATGCAATACATGGACCAGTCTGGTCTTTATACATTAGAAGACGTGTTGATCAGTCTTAGAAAATCTGGCATAAACGTATTGTTTGTAGAGGTTTTAAAACAACCTAGGTATATGATGGAACGTGTTGGAGTAATTCCTGATTTAATTCCCGATGAGCACATCTTTGAGTCATTTGATGAATGCCTTATGTGGGTGAAAGCGAACGTCAAAGATAAATACCCTTCGAATTAAACCATCAAAACCGTTAAAAACATATTCTACCTGTTTTAAAAGTTTTAAATTTGCCGCTTTAATCAACATGTATGATTGATAAGATAAAGGAACAGATTTCTGAAGTGAATGCTTTTACAGCTAATAATTTAGCTGATGTAGAAACGTTTAGAATTAAGTATTTAGGTAAAAAAGGTATTTTAAATGACTTTTTTGCTGAGTTCAAGAATGTTCCAAATGAGCAGAAAAAAGAATTCGGTCAAACAATAAACGAGTTAAAGCAGGCTGCAACCGAAAAGGTAGATGCTATAAAGGAAACGCTAGAGAACAGCAACATAAATGAAAAGGTGTTTGGTGATTTATCTCGCCCAGGAAACCCTATAGAACTTGGTTCACGTCATCCTATTTCTATTGTGAAAAATCAGATAATTGATATCTTTTCAAGAATTGGTTTCAATGTATCAGAGGGTCCTGAAATTGAAGATGATTGGCATAATTTTACCGCATTAAATTTACCCGAATATCATCCGGCACGTGATATGCAAGATACTTTCTTTGTTCAGACCGACCCAGATATTCTGTTACGTACCCATACCTCATCGGTTCAAGTACGTTATATGGAAAACAACCAACCCCCTATTCGAACTATATCGCCAGGTAGAGTTTATAGAAATGAAGCGATTTCAGCGAGATCACATTGTTTCTTTCATCAAGTTGAAGGTTTGTATATTGACAAGGATGTTTCTTTTGCCGATTTAAAACAAACATTACAATATTTTACTACCGAACTATTCGGTAAATCGAAAATTAGACTTAGGCCATCTTATTTTCCATTTACAGAACCAAGTGCTGAAGTTGATGTTTATTGGGGCTTAGAGACTGAGACTGATTATAAAATGACTAAAGGTACAGGTTGGCTAGAAATTATGGGTTGCGGTATGGTAGATCCTAATGTGCTTAAAAATTGTGGTATCGACCCAGAAGTATATTCGGGTTTTGCATTTGGTATGGGCATTGACCGTATTGCGCTATTGCTACATCAAATTTCAGATATACGATTGTTGAGTGAAAATGATTTGCGTTTTCTAGAACAATTTAGAAGCGCGCTGTAAAAATAAGTTGTGAAAAAAGATATTGAGATCCCTGTTGCCAAAGATGTTTATGTTGCCATTGTTCGTGAATGGAACGAAGAATTTTTGGACAAAGACTGGAATGCTTATATCATTAACAGCCAAACAAACCCAATAGAATTGACAATGGTTGTGTCAAAAGGATATGAGGGCGACCGTAAAACCTCGATTATGAGACATGCTATTGGAGATGTAGCGGCTAAATCTTATAAGAAGATTGAGGTAGTTCAAGATGATGTTCTTGCATTGAACAATGAATTCTACGTCACGTATTATTCAGAGAATAAACTATATGAAAAACGATTTCTTTTCGAACAGAACAGTGTGAAAGAGAGTAATCTTAACACCATCCCTATTTTGGACAAGGACGGAATCTACGCGAAATAAACTGACTTTAAAGTACTCTTTTATAGATTCTTACTTTTTTCAAAACATTCAATAATACAACCCCGTTTATTACATAGATAATATCCAATTTAGAAAATGGATTAATCTAATATTTTCAGAAGGCCAACTTGTCCTAGTTAATACCCAAACAAAATTTTAACCCTTCTTAATAATTTTTAAGTTCTTTTGGTTTGTTTGTTTCCGAACTAATAGTACCTTTGCCTCGACAATTTTAAAATTATGCATAAAGAAGAGATTAAAAATAACTTAATCGAAGAGCTTGGTGTTCACTTTGAATCTGAATATGACCTACCACCATTGGCCGCTAGAATATTCGCAAACTTAGTTATCACTGATGAAGACGGACTTACTTTTGAAGATTGTCTTCTTAAAAGAGGTGCTAGCAAAAGTTCAATTTCAACTTCACTTAATCTTTTATTACAAATGGATTTTGTAAAATATTTTACAAAGTCAGGAGATCGTAAGCGCTATTTTAAAATTGCTGAAAAGAATACCTTCTTCATTAAAAAGTTAGATCGTTCTTTAAAAAAACTAGAAAAAGAAAGCGATATGCTTCATAAACTTGGAGAGTATAATGAACAGTACCGTCCAGAAAAACATGAAGAAAACAAAAAGAAAAGAATAACCTATACCAAATGCATAGCAGAAATGACAACAACCCTTAAAACTACTATTGCTGAACTAAAACAACAACAGTCATAATTTTTTATCAGTTTAGTTCGTTTTTTACCGAACATTCTGAATTAACAAAACCTTAACAGATTTATTTCATTAAATTTTTACAATTAAACATCCAACTAAGATGAAAAAATTATCATTTATAGGAATATTAAGTACAGCATTTCTTCTGAGCTCTTGCTTTGGAGCATCTGAAAAAACCACACAAGAAGCCACTGCATCAGCCCCGCTAAGTTTAAAAGTAGGTGAATTAAAAAAGCAAAATCTTATAGTATATAGCGAATTTTCCACTACACTAGAAGGAAAACAAAACGTAGAAATTTGGCCAAAAATATCTGGTTTTGTACAGGAGATTTATGTAGAAGAAGGTCAAAAAATCAAAAAAGGTCAACTGCTGTTTAAATTAGAAACTCAAACGTTAAATCAAGATGCTAATGCAGCAAAAGCATCAGTAAGTGTTGCAGAAGTTGAAGTAAACAAACTAAAGCCATTAGTTGAAAAAGGTATTATTGGCGAAGTACAACTTGAGACCGCAAAGGCAAAACTTGAGCAAGCTAAAGCAAGTTACCAGAGCGTTGCATCAAATATTGGCTACGCACGTATTACAAGTCCCGTTGATGGGTATATTGGTGAAATTCCTTTTAAAATAGGAGCTTTGGTTAGTTCAGCAATGGGTAAGCCATTAACTACAGTTTCTGATATTAGTGAAGTACGTGCCTACTTTTCTTTAAACGAAAAAGAGCTCTTAAAGCTAAAAGAGTCCATGCCTAAAAATGATAAAAACCAAATGGATATTGAAAAGGCCCCAAAGGTTACGCTAGTTATGATTAATGGTGAAGAATATACTGAGCTAGGTAAGATTGCAATGATAAATAATATCATTAACAGTACTACTGGTAGTGTTACCGCAAGAGCAGATTTTGACAATAAAAGCAATTTACTAAGTAGCGGTAGTACAGGTAAAATCAAAATTCCTATTACATACGCCGGTGCTTATGAAATTCCCCAAGCAGCTACAATAGATTTACAAGGAAAGAAATTAGTCTATGTTCTAAACGATAATAATACAGTGACTACAATGCCTATCAACATAATTGCGAACACTCAAAAAGGGTTTATCGTTGAAAAAGGAATAAAAGAAGGAACAACCATTGTTCTTGAAGGTGTAACTAAAATTAAAGACGGAATGACCATTAGTCCGGTTAAATAAGAATCCGAAATTCAATCTAATAGATAAATAGAGAATAATGTTTCAAAAATTTATAGATCGACCCGTACTTTCTACGGTGATATCAATTATCATAGTTATTCTAGGTATTTTAGGTTTAACGACCCTACCTATTGAACAATACCCTGAAATTGCACCTCCAACAGTACAGGTAACAGCTTCATACACAGGGGCAAACGCAGAGACAGTACTTAATAGTGTTATTATACCCCTTGAGGAACAAATTAATGGTGTAGAAGGCATGTTATACATGACGTCTAACGCGAGTAACGACGGCGCTGCTACTATAAATGTATTTTTTGAACTAGGTACAGATCCAGATATAGCGGCGGTAAACGTACAGAACAGAGTAGCTCGTGCTAATAGTGTTTTGCCACAGGCTGTAGTGCAAACTGGGGTAATCACCCAGAAATCACAAACTAGTGCACTTATGTTCTTTTCATTGTTTTCTGACAATGAAAA
>TARA_R110000765_G_scaffold306006_2_pt1 | contig 13473 bp, 9 predicted proteins | sample TARA_R110000765 | Tara Oceans TARA_R110000765 (sample SAMEA4398168) | marine metagenome | biome: Polar Biome; feature: [MES] marine water layer (ENVO:01000295) within the mesopelagic zone...; material: water (ENVO:00002006), including particulate matter (ENVO:01000060) such as...... | reverse complement strand
CACAAAGCCATAGCCTTGCTGTAATAAATCTTTAAAATTTAATGCTTTTACTTCCGCTAAAGTATTTAAAGTCTTCGGATACGCCTTGGCAGGCCTAATAGTATATGCCGAAGCATTTAAGGTTTCATAACCATAATAGGTAGAAAGGTCCCCTTGGTCTAAAATACGACTGCTGTACCAAAATGTATTGTGTTCAGGATAGTCTACTTCAACTTGGTTAATTCCTAAATCAATAGTATAGATATTCCCCATCAAATTATAATTAGCACCTGTTATCTTGAGGTCAAATAATTTTCTGTCATTCTCAGGAATCTTTTCATATTCCGCAATAGAAATAGCTTCGTAAGATTTTTTAGCAATGGTATAAATTGCCGATAAAATAGAGGTATAATTTAATTTTCTTATTTCTTGTTTTTCAATATCCTCTGGGTAACCCCCAGATTCAATAAGGATGGTGCTTGTACCCCATTTTTGAATATTATCACCAAATGCTCTTGGTTCGAAATCATCATTATAACGACCAACTTGACCTGGAGCATATTTCTGAAGAATATCATTCATGAATACTATAATTTTCATGGCATTTCCGCGAGTTTCATTGATGTCTTTTTCATAATTATAGGCAGGTGCTAAATACGATATCGTTGCCGGCTTTTCGGTACGTTCAGCGTTATAATATGTACTTTGATCATGTAGATTGAATCCGAAATCAGCGTTTAGACTATCACGAACTCTTTTTAAAGTTTTAGACTCGGGTGATTGAAGTCGTAAGGCATCTCTATTGATGTCAATTCCTAATAAGTTTCTACGTTGAAATAAATCAGCCCCATCAGGATTTAGCATTGGAAGAAAATGTACCGTTAAATTGGCTAAAATAGCTTCCTTTTCAATCTTAAAATCGGGGCTATTAAAGAAATTTAAAATGTCAAAAATAGCTTGCGTAGCTGTAGGCTCATCACCATGCATTTGCGACCACAGAAAAACATTTGTTTCTCCTGAACCAATACTAATTAAGCTTAAATCTTTTCCTCCAATAGATTTACCAACAGTGGCAACTTTAAACTTTTGATTTGAAGCATATTTATCTATTAACGGTTGTATATCAGCTCTCTTAATACGCCTTTTACCTATCGATATCTCTTTATAAGTATCGTAGGTGTCATATAACTGCGAGGTTAAATCTGTTGATTGACTCATTCCAATCATTGAGAATGAACATACTATTGCAAACACTATTTGCTTCATAAATTATTCGGTTTAAATTGTTTTTAATTTTCTGGTGGATTTTTAGGTAATTCCTTAAAATCTAAATCCTTTACAGACTTTCTAACTTCGAACATAAATTCTGGGCCTGGGTCTGTTTTTTTAGTACGGTAGCCAGCATCTTTCTCTAACCATAAAGGGTGGTTTTCAAAAAGGGTATACTCGTAATGGCCAATTAAATAATCTATATCATATTTATCCTTAAGATATCTTACCAACCAAATATTAGATTTTAATTGCGCTTTTGTTAATGGTAAATCGTCTGTGCCACCAACATTTTCAACACCTATAGCACAATGATTAAGACCAATAACATGACGCGCCATTGTAGTTTCAGGTAAAAGTCTATAAATGGTACCGTCTCGGTCAACCAAAAATTGAGCAGATACATTTAGGCCACTAACATCTTTAATATCTGGTCTCCAATTTGGTAATGTGGCAGGGTTAAATGCTTCGAAAGACTTTTCAAAAGTAGGTATGACTGTCCAATGCAAAACAATCATTTTAGGAACAATCTGGGGTGAATCTTGTTCTAAGCCATATCTATTTTCAAGATATTCTAAGGTTAGTATTTTCCGCTCATCATTAAAAGTAATAGGATGTTCTATAATCGTTTTTGTAGTTGTACATGAAACGAATAATATCATTAACAAAAAATAACTTGATATGATTCTCATTGATAAATTGTTATAAGCTATCCTTTGCGATTGCGTATTTAATAGTCACTTTTCTTCTGCCCCATTCTTTCGCCTTTTTGACATTTTCACCCATGTAGATGTCAATCCTGTTTTTCCATCTAGAATGCATTTTATCTTTTACAATATATACTCCTTCGAATGAATCAATTTTAACCATGGTATTATAACTAAGGCCATTTTTCAATAAATCTCTAGATACGGCAATCCATTTCGAACCTGGCTTAATTGAATCTCCCCAAGCTGCTATAGCTGGGTGTTCATAAGATGTTTGATGTGGCGTCGAATTATAGGCGGTTGCAGTTACTTGTAAAGGAACCCAATCATATTTCTCATCTAAGCTCTTATCGACACAGCAAATTGCAGTAAAGCTTATGAAAAGTATGATTATCCTTTTTATCATGTCTACTAATGTAGTTTATTTTCTAAAATCAAAAGATCAGTATTACTTTTACCCCATGCTTCTTCTAACTCTTTGGGTACAGGGGTAAATGAATATGTTAGGGCACTTAAAACAATGTCTTCGTCACCATCGCCATCAATATCTGCTGAATCCATTAAAAACCATCTAGCCGTTGTAGTATCTGTCAAATGCTCTTGTTTAAAAGTGTAATTCGAACCATCTAAATTTTCTAAATAAACAAAGTTATATTCAGGATGGTTTTCGTAATCTGGAAAAGTAGCTAATAGCGCAAAATCTAAATCTCCATCTTGATCAAAATCTTTAACAATTACTCGTGTTGCTCCATTTAATGGATAAAAAAAAGTTTCTTTAAAGTTATTCTGGCCATCATTGATATGAATGCGCATTCCGTGATAAGGTTTGCTTATATATGATTCATTAGAATTGTCACCGTTTACCGTAACTATATCATCATAACCATCGCCATTATAATCTACCATTTCAAACCAACTTGTGCCATATAACGGACTAAACCTAAGTACTTTTTCAATTGTAAATTCTAAATTATCTTTCTGATACAAAATATAGACCGCTTCATCCCCTTGGGCGGCTAAAACCACTAAATCATCTTTACCATCGGCATTCATATCTTTTGGTATCACCCTTATCGTACCTGGAATATTCAATAAAGATTTTTCTTTATAAAAACCATAAGAATCTTTTTCGAGCAATGTCAACTTCCCTTGTAAATTCCCAAATTCGCTTACAACTATTTCTTCAGTTCCATTTTTATCAAGATCGATATAAAGCGTATGAACAGGTAGATGGAGAGAATCCATTATCGATGCAGAAGTGTTATTATGCTTTAAAATAATTTTTCCATAAGGAATCTCTGAAGGTACCAATAAGCCCATGCTTGTAACATAAGTACTATCACCAACAATCTTGGCTTCAGTAATAGCTCTATTGAAATAACCTACAAGGCTATTCTCTTTTGTTTTCAAATCAAATGAAGCTAATTCCCCTTTTCTTGTACCCGTTAAAATAGTACTGTTAGCAGTATCTATTTTTAAAAAGGTATATAAACTGCCAACAGCACTATCTAAAGAAATAGGATTACTCTTAAACTGAGATAAAGGTGAACTTTTTATATGAGGATTATTATTGACAATACTATCGGGAGCCAAATCAATAATATAGTTTTTTAAAAGCTCCCAGTCATCTGCTTCAATAATCGGTTTACTAGGAAAGATACCTGTCTTTATAATAGACATTTGTTCAGGAAATGGCAAACTATGATAAGGATGATTTTCGGTAGTTAAAATACCCATTCGGGCTGCCATTGCTGGGAGAATATTATTTTTCCAAATATCTTTCGGTAAATCTTTTATATCAGGTGCTACATGACATTTAGCGCAATAATTTTCATACAAAACAACTTCCTTAGGCCGATTTTCTATCGAGCATGAAATAAATAAAAACAATAAAAAAATATAAAAAGCTGATTTTAAATCCATCGAAATTACAATGATTTACTTATTAAGTTATAAAATTGGAAGATACCCATACCATTAAAATCTTGCAAGTGATAAGTGAAGGCTTTTCTTTAAATTTGCAGGGCTATGAAAAAAGAAAAAAAACCAGATAATGTTGTATTCAATGAAGAAACCCAAGAGTATCATGCAAAGCTATCACCTTTTGCAACAGGTGTATCTGCCCCTAAGATAACTCCGCCAGATGTTACTTCTTGGAAAAACACCCACATTGTAAGCGCAAATTACAAGTTTAAAGCGCAATACGAAGCACTTCAAAAATCGTACAATGAGTTAATGAATAATTTTGAGTACAATAGTCTAGTGTACAGCGCCAAATTTAATTTTGAACCGATTGTAGGCAAAGATTACCATTTATATAAATCTAAGGATGAAAGTACATTTCTTTCACTTATATCGCCTTTAGAATGCAATTTTAAACATCTTGGTAGCTTTAGGTTATCTACAGATAAAACTTGGGAAAAGTTATAAATCAAACTCAAATTGTCAACCCTATTCAATACTTAAATTGGGTGGCTAATTACTGCTTATTTTCAAAATTGAAAAAAGAATGAAGAAATTTAAACTGCTCTTAGGTATTGTATTTATTGGGATTATATTTTTTGGATATTTCAACTATCCAAAGCTAAATCTAATATCTGGGTATGCCTCTAAAAATATGGCTTCTAATGTTTTTATAGCCCATAGAGATCCAGTAGATGTTACTTTGAATGATCATGAAATGACACTTATTAATTTGTCTGAATGTGAGGTTTCAGAGAATGATAAATCTGCAACCGCAACAGTATATGGGCTAATGCCAAGAAAAGCGGTCTATAAAGCTGGTATAGGTGCCGTATTGACGAACAAAGAATTTTCACACCATAGTTTCAATATTGTTCCTAATAGGCAAAATCTTAAAGATAGTTTGCCTTTTCCATATGGTAATAACGGGGTTAGTGATACGATTTTAGAAAATGTTGATTACGACATATTAGAAGTTGCACTCTCAAATGCATTTAAAGATTCACAACAGAAAACAAGATCTTTATTAGTAGTTCATAAAAATCAAATTATTGGCGAACGCTATATACGTGGATTCACTAAAGATTCTCCAATTTTAGGATGGTCTATGACTAAAAGTATTCTAGCAACACTATATGGAATTTTAGAATACCAAGGAAAACTTGATATGGATTATAAACCTTTTTCTGACGAAATTCAGATAAAGAATTTAAAATCTAATATTACCCTTAATCATTTGCTACGTATGCAAAGTGGATTATCATGGGATGAAAATTATTTTAAAATATCTGATGTTACTCAGATGCTCTTTTTAGCATCAGATATGACCATTGCACAGCGTAATACTAAAGTAATCGCTCCACCAACCGAAATTTGGAATTATTCATCTGGCACTACTAATTTACTATCTGGTATTCTGCGTAAACAGTTTAAAACCCACCAAGAGTATCTTGATTTCCCATATCAATCATTATTTGATAAAATAGGAATGAACTCTGCGCTTTTAGAAACCGATTTGGTCGGAAATTATGTGCTTTCTTCTTACGGATGGGCAACCACACGAGATTGGGCTAAGTTCGGACTACTATATTTAAATAAAGGAGAATGGAACGGAGAACGTATATTTTCTGAATCATGGGTAGACTATGTTTCAAAACCTACTCAAAATTCTGATGGAACCTATGGTGCACATTTTTGGTTGAATGCAGAGGGTAAGTATCCTGATATTTCGCGTGAGCTATACTCCGCAAATGGTTTTCAAGGGCAGCGGGTATTTATAATTCCTTCTAAAGAATTAGTTGTAGTTCGCACAGGATTAGAAGAACAGACCGATGAACAATTTAATACCTTATTGAAAGAAATAATTGCATCTATTCGATAAAAGGTAAAAATACTAACCTTTCTCATATACTACCACATTATTAGACATTTACACAACAGATTTCTCTTGTGTGGCAACATTAGTTTCTATAAACTAAGGATCATTTCTACATTTACTGTGTTATAAAAAACGAATTAAATATTTTTCATTTTCATATAGTGTTCTCGTAAAAGAGTCTAATCTCCCCTGATTGGACTCTTTTTAGTTGGAGTACATTCTAGTTTCCAGTAAACCGTTATCAATACACAGTTTCAGTTATCAGTATTCTATTTTCAAATAAAAAGCAAACAACTAAAAGTTATTGGCTAAACACTTAATATTAATCACTGAATGGGTCCGAAATGTCAACCTATTTAAGGTAGCCAATTATCCTTACCAAAATTTGGTTTACGTTTTTCAAGAAAAGCATTTCTACCTTCTTTAGCTTCTTCTGTCATATAAGCTAATCGAGTTGCTTCACCAGCAAAAACCTGCTGGCCTACCATTCCATCATCAGTTAGGTTCATTGAGAACTTTAGCATTTTAATAGAAATAGGTGATTTTTCTAACACCTCTTGTGCCCATTGAAATGCAGTATCTTCCAATTCATCATGTGGAATTACAGCATTCACCATACCCATATCGAAAGCATCTTGTGCTGAGTAATTTCTTCCTAAAAAGAAAATTTCACGTGCTTTTTTCTGCCCTACCATTTTGGCCAAATATGCAGAACCATAACCACCATCGAAACTGGTAACATCTGCATCGGTCTGTTTAAAAATAGCGTGTTCCTTACTGGCCAATGTCATATCACAAACTACATGAAGACTATGTCCGCCACCTACGGCCCATCCTGGTACTACGGCAATAACTACCTTAGGCATAAAACGAATCATACGCTGAACCTCTAAAATATTGAGTCTATGCTGACCATCTTGCCCAACATAACCTTTCTCTCCCCTAGCCTTTTGATCACCACCACTACAAAAAGACCATATTCCATCTTTAGTTGATGGTCCTTCCGCAGAAAGTAATACTACGCCAATAGAAGTATCTTCTTGTGCATCATAAAATGCCTTTATTAACTCACTTGTAGTATGAGGTCTAAATGCATTACGCACATTAGGTCGGTTAAACGCAATACGAGCCACACCATCGCATTTTTTATAAGTAATATCTTCAAATTCAATGGCCGTTTGCCAGTTAGGTGATTTCATGATTTCTAACAATTCAATTATGGCATAAAGATAAGGGTTCAAAAGCCAGCTTACCAAATATGCAGACTAATCTAGCAATAGGTGAAACTAAATACATGAATTCAAACGAGTTATTTATCCATGCAAATGAAATACTGATTTTAAGTAATTACATTTAAGTTTACTACATTAATTAGAGACTAAAAGCATGCGGCAATTTCTTTATTCTATCTTAAAATCTATCCGTCAATTTCTGGCTGATAAATTAAACCAATACAACACTACATTACCCTATTTAATTACAGTGGTTATTGCATTAGTAGTAGTTGTAGGGGGTATCAATCTTTTTATAGAGCTTACGGATACTTTAAAGACAGATATTCTAGCTACTTATGATACAGAAATCACAGATTATATCATCTCTTACCGTTCTCCAATGCTTACCTCTTATTTTAAGTTTGTTACCGATGTGGGCGACTTTTATGGATACTTAATCGTATTAGCTATTTTTCTTTTAATCTCGCTTGTCATCTTTAAACGCTGGAAACTTGTAGTTCAGGCGACATTGGTACTTGCCTTAGCTACTGTTTCTAATATGATGCTTAAGAGATTTATAGACCGTGCAAGGCCAGGTATAGAACATTTAGTTTCTGTAGAAACACTTAGCTACCCAAGTGGCCATGCTATGAGTGCAATGGCATTTTATGGATTCTTGATTTTTATGGTCTATAAATTCAAGATACACATAGTCGCAAAATTTGTCTTAATAACAATATTAGCGCTGCTTATTCTAAGTATTGGAATTAGTCGAATATATTTAGGAGTACATTTTCCTTCTGATATTGCAGGCGGATTTATTGCAGGATTTATTTGGGTAGTTTTCTGTGTGTTGGTTTTCGACTTAATAGAACTTTTTAGACGAGACCCAAGAACCTAAAGTATCACCTTAACTATTACTAAATTTATAACATAGCCCTAAAGCATAAGGCATACCATTTTTGATACTTCAGTCTTTTGTAAGTTTTACGAATAATTTTTACACAAAATTAGATTGGTAATAATCATTACTCTTAATAATATCTTACTAAACTCAGTATAAATTACTTGACTTCCTATTTTGAATTAACGAACTTCGTTATCATCTGCTAAAAGGAATTGAAACTCCTCTTAGCTCTCCGATAACGAAACCCCAACTACCCCCTATTCTTCTCTTCAATCCATTTACTCATATACTTTGTAGAAATCATGGTTTGATACCGTAATAGACCCCCAACGAAATTTTGTGTGCGGTGCTTAGGTAACTCCTTTTGAAGCTGTATTACTTTTTGCTCCAAAATAGCTGCTAAACTGGTTTTTGAGTACAAAGTATTAATTAGGGTTTTTCCTTGTTCTTGAGCTATTTTCCATGTCTTTGGTTCAGTATATAAGGTAACTACCGCTTTAACAAATGTAGTATGACCATTTTCAATAGTACCGTTCCAATCTAGAATACCGTGCATACCTTCTGCACCAATGGTTGTAGTAACACTGGGTGTTCCGTTTTGCATAGCACATAACAATTTACCTTTAATACCAGCACCAAAACGTAAAGGCGCTAAACAAACTTTCGCTGCCTTCATTACCTCGTCAGCATCTTTTGCTCTGCCCTTTACCAAGAATCCCTCTTTTGGGTTGTGCATTTCTACTACCTGCTGAGGTAAATACGCTCCGTAAATATTCAATTTGGCTTCTGGTAATTGCGCATGAATTAAAGGCCAAAGGGTTGTTTTCAACACCTTAATGGCATCTATATTAGGGGCATGTTTTCCGCCACCAATAAACATAAAATCATTACGGTCTTCAAAAGTCTTCCACTTCGTTTTTTGGGCAATTTCATTAACCATAAAAGGAAGTAACAAAAGTAGACTTTTATCTATTTTAATGATTTCAGTCAATAATTCAAATTCAAAACTGGAGATAATTAAGGAAAGGTCACATCGATATATACTTGCAATTTCCCGCTTGGTTTTATCGTCTTGTAACCATGCATCAGTTGTAAAATCAATCCCCTTTTTAAAGCATTGCTCACGCACATGACGTAGCGAATGTAAATCTTCTGTATCTAATATTCGTAAAGCATTAGGGCAGTGTTCCACAACACGCCATCCGAATTGTTCTTCGGTTAAAAATCTATCGAATAATACTATACCAGGGTTTAAATCTTTTACAAAAACATCAAAAGAACTATCGTTCATTTTAATATCCTCCAAGGTATATCCTAAGGACTTAAAATCAAAAGAAAACTCCGATTTCGACGCTGCAGAAGCAACGGTGATTTCATAGCCTTGCTTTTGAAATACCTCTAATAATTGCAGCATACGCACACCAGCCGCTGTTGAAGCAGGTTCTGGCCATACAAGTGCAATTACGAGGAGGGTTTTGTTGTTAGTCAATGAGATGGTTGTTTGTATTTAGTACAAGGTACGGGAAACAATTTTCAGTTAGCAATTAACAATAAGCAATTATCATGTTTCCAAGAGCGGTTCGTAGGTTTAATATTGAACTTCTCTGCGAGGAGCTTTTCACGACTAAGCAATCTGGCGAATTGATGTTATCTTTTTTTAGTTCTCAGTATCAATATCAATATCAGTTCACACTATTAGTTTCCAGTATCAGTTCGCAGTACTTATGTCAGTCTGAGCGCAGTCGAAGACCATAACGTGTTCCAATCCCTTCGACTGCGCTCAGGATTACATTAGAGTAATTTTCCAAAAACGAACAACCATCAACTATAATTCACCAACCCCAATCTCATCAACAACCACTACTCCGTAAGTTGTTTGGTCAAATATGAATTTTAGACTTTTGATCTGTTCTATATTAAAATCTGCATTTTTTGAAGTAAAAATTGGTAAGGGAAAATGGTAGGTCTGAAGTTGAATTTCCCAATCATCGCCAATCATTTCTTCGTCTAAAAATTTATATTTTGTGAAACGGGTTTTCAATGGCTTAGGAATTCCCTTTACATCACTCACTTTTATAGCTACTGTTTGACCAAGTATATCGGCCAATTGAATGGTAAAATCTAACTGCGGAACTTTCCGTTTTTCTTCGCCCTTTTTCTTTTCTTTTTCTTCCTCCGTAAAATTTACGTCTAACCACTCATGATTTCCTGCGCCCAAAGTAATTTGCAAGCTTGATTCTAATGAAAATAGCGATGTGGCAGCGTTAGACAGGCTAACCTCATAAACAGCTTTCTTAGCTGAGCTTTTTGGATTTTCATAATCCCAGCCTAAAATAACTCCGCTATTCTCTTGACTATTCTTGTCACGAGTAGTTAAAATCTGTTCTTTCCATAATGCTACATCCATTGCTTGTATTCTTGTACTATCCTTGGTAGTGGTAATATCTAAATCTTCTTCAAAATCAGCAATACTTTTTAAGTTAGAAGACTCGTAATGCGTTAAATAATGTTCCGTAGGCAACCACTGTTTAGCAACAGCCACATTTTTAAAAATAGCCCTATACTCCTGCCTATTTTTTAGCGTAGCTTCTGCAAACGCACTCACAAAGACTTTGGCGGTTTCTTGCTGCTCCTCTTCTTTAAGTAAGGGGGCCAAATTCAATAACCATTTAGTTGGAGCGCCGAAATCTGAATTACCCCAAGTAGTGTTAAACTGCCCATGATTAGCATGATGAATATACACGCCCGATTTAAACCTAGAAATAGAATCTGTATACTGCAACCTGCGATACGGTCGCATACCCCAAAAGCTAACTTCATCGGCATCATACGAGCCTTGTATGCTTAAAAAATTGATATCCTTTAATATGATTTGGCGATTATATCGATAGTCAGTTGGTGCCAGGGCAACCACACCTTTTATATTATAATTAAAATTGAATTTCTCTTTTGCCTCATCTGTAAAATAGGGTAGCTTATTATAGGCTGCAGCAATAGAAACGGCCTCTCCACCTCTAGAATGACCCACTAACATGATATTATCCATATCAATTCTACCAGTCAGTTCATGACCTGTTGCTGAATTCCAGCTATTCCACTGTTCAAGGTGTTTTAAAAGCAACCACGCCCTAGCAGGCATTTCCTTACCTATAAAATCACCAGACCAATGCGCGTTTAAGAAATTTTCATCGACCGATACCGCAATTATTCCTCTACTGGCCAAAAGATTACCCAAATAGCCATACCCATCATCAGAATAATCAATCATGCTGTGATTACCGTGTACGATAAGTGTTAGCGGAAAAGGACCTTCGCCTTCTGGCATATAAACTCGACCATTTAATGGGAAAATTTCAGCACCGAATCCCCAATAACTTTCACGCCATTTTTTCTTCTTACCCTTCCAATCTGGGATTAGCCATTTGCCGTTTACCGAATTCGTTTTATAAGTAACTCCACTTGCAAATTCTTCGCGTTGCTCATCGGTACCGCTACCATAGGTGAATGTTTTCACCTTATACGAACCAATGGCGGCAGGATTATCTAATACGACTTCAGCAATTGAAAAATTATCGGCTTCAGAAAAAGCCAAAGGAACTTCCTTATCATAAGGGTCAGCACCTGGTGTTGCCATCACAAATAGTATATAGCCGACACCAATTAGCATTAACCCAAAAAACAGACTCGATAAAAATGTTTTCTTCAGTAGAAACAAATACAGTGAGATGCAAAATAAAATACCCAGCGCTGCAACAGCACTAAAGAACAGCGTTGGCCAACCAAATCCAAATAATTTTAAAACGATAAAACCTATAATGCCACTACAAATGGCAGTTATAAATTTCACTGGAATTTTATGAGAACCTTTTACAAGCAGGTTTAAAAGACCGTAAACGGCCAGGTTAATTAATAAACCTAAAATAATACCAATGAACATCATAACAATAGGATGCCACCCAGTTAGAAAATGATATCCTACAATACCATAAAAAATAAGGGAAACTAAAATAATGAATGAGAGAAGGCGGTTTTTCATTTGGTTGGTTATTCTTGTGGTTTAAGCACATGAATTTAACCATCTTAATTGAATATTGATAGCCCTCTTTACATTTTTGAAAATACAGTAATAGTAGATAGCTGAGATTATGCACTAATCTTGGTAGTCTCTGAAATTCTAGAATACTTTAATTATGATAGTAAAAGTTAAGGTTTATCATATTTCTAAATCCTAAAACCTACATCTTCGCGGCGAACTTCTTTGAAATCTTAGACCGCAATTTACGCTCATAATCTTCCTCTAACCACTCTTTGTAATTCTTAGTATTGTTCATAATACAATAGGAGTATTGACGAACTCGGTATTTAATTTCTTCTTTTAGCTTTTTGGCTAGAATACGCGCATCAAAAACATCTTCAGAATTCTCAACACAAATTTTAGCGTGTTGCTCAATACTTTTTTCTAATACTAGCTTAGATTTTTCGCCATTGGCGAAACTCTTCTTGTATTCAGCTTTAATATCAAAATCGATCTCGGTAGACTTTGCAAACTCCGACCTTAAATCAGCCGGCATTTCGTATACGAATTCACGTTCAATTTCTTCATCGTTTTTAATATTCTCTAAGTAGAAATCTGGAAAATGAAATATCTCTTGCCAATCAATACCAGCATTCCACATACCGAAACGAGCAACATTGTTACCCATATCAATTACGTTGAAATTTTCTTTATGAGACAAGTATCTAGACCCACGACCAATCATTTGAAAATAGAGTGTAAGTGAACGTGTAGCACGGTTTAGAATTATGGTTTCAACACTGGGCTCATCAAAACCTGTTGTTAAAATACTTACCGATGTAAGAATGGCATCAGGTGTTTCTTTAAACCATTTTAGAATCTCTTTACGTTCAGATGCATTATTCTTATTATCAAGATGGCGAATATTATACCCTGCCTTTTTAAACGTTTCACAAACATATCTAGACGTGTTTATTCCGTTGTTAAAAATCAGCGTTTTTGTCCCTTTTGCAATTTCATTATAAGCCGCTACTAACTTATTAAGCATACTGTGATTACCATAAAGCTCATCAGATGATTTTACGGTATAATCACCACTAATACCTAATTTTAAAGTTTGAAGGCTAACATCATAGTTATACATGTTCGCTTTAGCCAAGAATTTTTTCTGAATCAACGATTCGATAGATTCACCCACAATCAACTTTTTATAGTTGTCTTTCATGGGTAGCTTAATGTTTGAACTAAGCGGAGTTGCCGTAACTCCAAGAATTACAGAGTTCTCAAAAAACTTAAATAACTTACGGAAAGAGTTATAATGTGCCTCATCAATAATAACAAGACCTATATTATTAATTTCTATTTTTTCTTCTTGCAGTCGGTTATTCAGTGTTTCTACCATGGCAACAAAACACATATACTCGTCTTGGTCTTGCCACTCCTTTACCTCACTATTAATAACTTTATTCTTTACCCCAAACCCCTTTAGCATTTTAGAAGTCTGCTGACTCAATTCTATACGGTGAGTAAGTACCACTACT
>TARA_R110000765_G_scaffold225396_1_pt1 | contig 13488 bp, 20 predicted proteins | sample TARA_R110000765 | Tara Oceans TARA_R110000765 (sample SAMEA4398168) | marine metagenome | biome: Polar Biome; feature: [MES] marine water layer (ENVO:01000295) within the mesopelagic zone...; material: water (ENVO:00002006), including particulate matter (ENVO:01000060) such... | reverse complement strand
TCAGTTATAATTAATGGCACGCTAGGGATAAACACGCCTGCGCCTCCACTGGTTCACGCTATGAAAATGCTTTGCGCCCATTACTATGAAAATAGGCGTGCGGTAGTGGTGGGGGCTATGAGTTCAAAGATCCCACTTGGCATTGAGAATATATTAAACCCTTATAGAATCATCTCGCTTAAATGAATATCGGAGCGTTAGATAGAAGGGTGAGAATACAAAAGCCCGTTACTACGGCCAATGACTATGGCGAGTTAGTAGCGACTTATAGCTTGTATGCAACCGTGTGGGCTGCTATTGAGCGCAAACCATTTGCCCGTGAGGCGGTGAGTGGTGAGCAAAACATCTCATTTCAGTCAGTAACTTTTATTATACGCTACTCAAGTGATGTGTCTATACTTTCGCCATCTCATCAAATATTATATAAGGGCGACATCTACAACGTTTTAGGCGTGCAAGAGGTGGGCCGCAATGAACAGCTACGAGTAGTCACGGAATTACATTTGAACTAATGAGTGTAAAACTAACGGGTACAGCACAGCTATTTAAAAACATCGACAAAATTGCGCGGTGGAATCAAGACGATTCAAAAAAGTTGCAAGATGTGGGGCACAAAGTGGGTAACGTATACGCTAATTATCTACGTGCTAACGTGAAAGATCTCAATAAGGATATCAACGTTAAAAACAAAGGCAAAGTATACAAGGTTAAGAAAGGGCAGCTGCGCCGATCTAGTGGCACATGGCAACCCACAAAAGGGAGAAATACTATTTTAGCGGGGCCAAGAACTAAATCCATTGGCAAGAGAGGTAAGACAAAAAAATATGATGATGGGTGGTTTGCTCACATCGTTGAGGCGGGAGATTTCGGGCCAAGGTTTGGCGGTAAGCATCGCACACAAAACACGGGGGTTTTTGGTCGGGGTATACGTGCGACAAAGAGCCGTAGCGAAAGATTGCACGCGGTATTGTTAAGAAAGAACTTTGCGAATTACGCACGAAGACTGAGCTCACTATGATTGTAGGTAAAGGATTATATAATATACTAAGCAACTCCGTGGGGGTAACTAATTTGGTGGGCACAAATATCTTTCCTGAGATCGCGCCTCCTGACATTAACCCACCTTATATTGTGTATTCAGTTATATCAAACACACCTACTGAAGTAAAGGAAAACGGCAACCAATTAGATACTGCGAGCGTAGAAATTTACTCCTTTGAAACAAGTTATGAAAAGGCTGTGGATTTGGGGGTAATGGTGCGCACGGCATTAGATCGCAGGCGCTCACCAGGTACAGCGGGTTTTGGAGGTGTGCAAATTAATAGCATAGAGTACACCAACGAACAAATGGACGTTAACGAAAAAAGAGATATTTGGGTATCTATACAAGATTACTCAGTACGAATAATAAACACATAACATGGATATAATAGCAAATCATTGGCAAAGTATACTCTTTGCTTTATTAATCGCAGCAAGGGCGATATTTTCTCTTGTGCCGAGCAACAACCCTGCGGTAAAAATATTTGGGTGGATAGATTTAATAATAACAGCGTTAGTCGGAGGAGATAAGCGCAGAAATAAAAACAAAAAAGCTAAATAAAATGGCACTAACTACGGGAATAATTAACGGATCAGATCTAAAGATCATGATGGTAGCAAACGCAACGCCTGAGGCGGATGGTATTGTTATCGATAACATAACCGATTGCAGCATCTCAGTCACAAACGACTTTAGAGATTCAACGGTGAAAGCTAACGCAGGGTACAAAGCATTGCTACCTGGTATGACTAGCGCGAGTTTAAACTTTTCAGCTATGTATGCGAGTAAAGCAGCGGGCACGGGAACAAGTTTTGAGGATGTAAGCGCTTTTCAATTGAACAAAACAAAGTTAGATATCTACTTTACCCATGTAATCGGGGCGGGCACAACTGCAAACGCAGGAGATTTCGAGTATAAAGTTTTGGGCTACATTGAGAGTTTAGAGCTCACGGGTGGTACTGAGGACAACGCATCTTACACTTGTAGTGTTCAGATCGTTGAAACTATTGTACGTCAAGTAATACCTGCATAACATGGAAATTAACATAGGCAAACGGATATATCCATTAAGAGCAACTATGAGGGCTTGGCGCAAATTTGAGAAAGCAACGGGGGTAAAAGTTACTGAGGTCGATTCAAACGACATCACTTTAATACCTGAGTTGATTTTTTACTTTGTCCAAGAGGGATGCACGGCTCAAGGAATGAAGTTTACTATGGCGGTGGATGATTGGCTAGGCGAAATAGAGGTGACTGATTTACCTATATTGATAGAGGCTATGGCTGAGGTGATGGGAGGTAGTAAAGATAAAAAAAAAGTAAAGAAAAAGACTCAAGCCAATTAACGTGGCGCAGGGTTGAGGAGTTGGGGCTAGGCCTTTTGGGCTTGGCCCCTTGCTCTCTCTTTGATTTAACTTTTGAGGAGTTTGGCAATGCGGTAAAAGGCAAGCGCGAAACGTCTGAGATGCAAGAGCGTTCGAATTGGGAGCGCACCAGGTGGCAAACGGCCATGCTCTTAAACGTTCACGCTAAAAAAGGCGCAAAGATAAGGCCAAGAGATCTCGCGGTATTTCATTGGGAGAAAAAGAAAATTAGCGCACAGCCGAAAATAAGCGGTTTTGCGATGTTACGGGGGATGAGTAAACCAGAATAAAATGGCAAAGCTAGGTAGTTTAGTAGTAAATATTGGGGCCAATACAAAAGACCTTAATGCAAAGCTAGGATTAGTGCGTAAAAATATGCGCTCTATGAGTAGCAATTTTACAGCCATAGGTGCTAGTATGACGCGAGGGTTGACTTTGCCCCTGCTTGCTATTGGTGCGGGATCCGCAAGGCTAGCTGTTGACTTTCAGGGTGCTATGGCCTCAGTTAAGGCGGTGAGTGGCGCAACGGGTGACGAGTTCAAAGCGCTAGAACAAAGCGCAAAAGATCTAGGCGCAAGTACGGTGTTTACTGCGCGAGATGTGGCCGCTTTGCAATTAGAATATTCGCGTTTGGGCTTTTCTGCCTCAGAGATTATGCAAGTGCAAGAGGCTACTCTAAACCTAGCGCAAGCAACGGGCACCGATCTAGCGCAGGCCGCTGAGGTCGCGGGCTCAACGGTGAGGCAGTACGGCTTAGACGTTTCAGAAACGGGAAAAGTTACCGATGTTATGGCGGCAAGTTTCAGCGCCTCAGCCCTAACAATAGATACCTTTCAGGATGCTATGAGTTACGTGGGCCCAGTCGCAAAAACGGCGGGTGTAACTTTACAAGAAACGGCGGCAATGTTGGGTGTGCTCGCAAATAGCGGGATAAAAGGCAGCAAAGCAGGCACGAGCCTTAAGCGTATACTTGAGGAGATGCAAGGCACTAGTGGCACATTAACTGAGAGGTTTCAGCAACTAGGTGAGAAAGGTATCTCACTAACGGGCGCCATGGATGAGGTAGGCCGTAGATCGGCTACATCTCTAATCGTTTTAAGTGATGGCGCGGAGCAAGTAAAGACCTTAACAAATGAGTTTAATAACTCAAAGGGTGCGGCCAAAGCTATGTCAGATATCATGAATGATACGGCAATGGGTGGGCTTAAAGAGATGACAAGCGCACTTGAGGGTGCGGGCATCGCATTGGGTGAAATGCTTATCCCTTTCATTAGAGATGCAGCGAAATTTATCACCGATCTCGCAACAAGTTTCAAAGATATTTCGCCACACATTAAGCATAATATGATGGTGTGGCTAGGATTGGCCGCAGCTATTGGGCCCCTGCTTGTAATGGTTCCTAAAATTATTCTGAGCATAAAACTATTGGGGGCCACGTTTGCCACATCCCTACCTCACATTACTTTTGCTATTATAGCGCTAGGCGCTTTATCACTTTTGTTTTTAGATACTGAGAGGGATGCGGGAAAGGCAGCCGTAGGCGTCAGGAAAGTAGAAACGGCGGTGATCAATCTGAATAAAGCGCAGTTAGAGATAGCGGCCCAGGTCGGAGTTGGGGCGGGGGCTGATGCCATCGCTGAGAGTATGGAGTTTGCCGCATTAAGAGTAGCGGAGGCGCAAGAGTTAATACAAGATATTCAAACCAAAGCGGATGCGCGAGGCTTTATGGGTGATGCGGCTAGGGCCGCTATTAATGATGCAAAAGCATACGAGCGAGAATATCAAAGGGTTATAAATGCGGGGCTTAGATTATTAGATGTTAATAAATCAATCGAGGAGCAGGCAGAATTAAACAAGGGGGGTATTGTTATAATCGATCCCGCTACGGTTGGCTCCATTGACGAACTTAAAGAGCGTGTATCTTTCTTAACTGCTAAACTCTATGATGTAAAAATAGGTAGCGATCTATTTAAAGAAACACAAATCGAATTAGCGGCAGCAAGTAAGGAATTAGATGAGGCGCTAGGGGGCACGGCTGAGGCGGTGACTATCTTAGACGATGCAATAAAATTTCCTATTGGCAGCCTCGGGCAGATGAGAGAGAAACTTTCTGATTTGCAAAATGAGCTCTTACTTTTAAATCCTCTCTCTCAAGAGTTTGCTGATAAAATGGCCTCAATTGACGAAATGAGTTTGCTTGTAAACGGCTCTATGGAGGGGATGAAAGAGAGTGTTAATGAAACGTCAAACGCCTTTAAAGGTTTAGGGCAAAATATTTCAAACGCATTAGTTGATGCAGTTTTTGAGGCTAAAAGTTTTGGGGATAGTTTAGTAGAAATAGGTAAGCAGATATTAAAAACATTATTAGCTGAGGCAATAGGTAACGCAATTGTAAATGCGGCGAGTTCAAAGAACTTAGCAAACAATGTAAGTGGCGGCCTCACAATCCCTGCGTTTATTACGGCGGGCGTGGGGGCAGTAACTGGGGCGATGCCTGCCCTTGCGAGTGGAGGGCTCGCGTTTGGCGAAACAATGAGCATCGTGGGGGATAACAAAAATGCGGCTATTGATCCCGAAGTGATCGCCCCGTTGTCGAAATTAAAGCAGTACATGGGCGGCGGTAGTACAAATGTATATGGCCGAATCTCAGGTGATGATATTGTGATCTCAAATACTCGCGCAAGCCGTGATAGAAATAGATTTGAATAATGGCAGTAGTATACGCAGTTAGTGAGTTCACCGATGATAACGATGTCACCTGGAAAGTTAAGATTGTTGATGGCTCCATATCTACGGGTGATCTAAATCACCCCTTCACCCTAGGGCCCGATGGGTTCCGTTTGAATTATGGGTACGATAACTTCGACCGATCGCGGCCCATATTAGGCAGCAAGGTGATGCTTACCTTATTTCATCCCGATGATAACGACCTAGTTTTTGAGGCGCTTTACGACTTACTTGACAGCGCTGAGGAGGGCACATATCGAATTGAGATATTTCGTGATCCTGATGGCGTTAATGAAGCGTGGTGGGTAGGTGAGATACTACCTGAACAAGTGGTAATACCTGACGAGTACCCAAGCGCAGCGATAAGCATTACAGCCGTGGATGGCATAGCCAATTTAAAGGGCATTGATTATAATAACGATCTTGTACCTTACACGGGCACCGATCTAATCACAGCTCACTTATATAAAGCGCTCTCAAAGGTTCATAGTATCAACTTTTGGGGTGCGAGCGATACACTACTAAGGTTCTTTGAGGATTTTATAGGGGCGCAGTACAAAACGTATATAGATGGGGCGCAGAATCAGCAACTTAATAACGCTAAGATTGAGCACAATACCTTTCATAACCCTGACAGCAACGGCGTGTATCAATATTACAGCGCCTATGAGGTACTTGAATCAATCGCGCTTGCATTAAACGCCTCAATCTTTATGGCTCGCGGTTCGTTTTGGTTAGTGCCATTAGGCGCCACACAATCGCACGTATTACAAGACACTTTAGATATAGCGCATTATATAAGCGGGTCGGGGGTAGTAACTTATAACACAGCAGTCAACACAACGCCAATAGTTCGGTTTGGAACTAACAACGCATACCTAGAAAAGCTAACGAATTGGGAGCGCTCAAGTACACCTGCATTTAAAAACGCAATGCGCACGAGAAATTACCAAGGGGATATACCCGTACTTTCTACGGCATATTACAATATACCAAGAGTTTCTGACTCGTATGGTTTGGGTGTCTTATTAACCGATGAGGATGCAACGCAACCTTATGGGCGAGAGTATAATTTAAGCGGTACTTTTCAATTTGGCACTACGGGGATCAGTTCACTTATTGGGAATGATCGGGTAGTGCGGGTACGGTTAAGGTTCGAAATTAGAATTGGCGATGCGGATGGCACATCTAATTATTTAGATAAAGACGATACCTACAATAGTTCTTCAGTAGCCAATGCCGTATGGTATGGCGAAACAGCCTCGCAAGGGTGGCAGTATAGAGTGCCCCAATACTCAGATACTACGTGGTCGAATGACAGCACAAACCGATTGACCTGGGTATCTGAGGTTTTTGATGGGGCCACGGGTGTAAGTAGCTACCCGAATAGTGGCAACTATTATAACGGCGAGGAGTTCAGCCTTAACCTACCCCCAATACCCGCATGGGCAAGTGGGGTAACTATAAAGGTTGCTATGGATTTTATCGGGTGGTATGGTAACCCGATCACAAGCGTTGACTTTCTGAGCCCTACGCAAAATTATAGTAGCTGGAAGATCACAATGCTAGCGCTGAGGGTTTTAGATGGTGAGGAGGTTGAGGAGTTTGGCCAGGTCGATATTGAGGCGATAAACCCAAACGATGCACGCTATAAATTTGAGCAAGGTGATACATTAGTGGGGGATCAGATAAGTTCCAGCAGTTTAGGTGTGATACAAGTTAACGAAGGCACAGCGGGCGCAGGGCTTGGCTATGTAGATGCAATCTATTGGCAGAACTCTCAAGATTCATCTAGCACAAACTTTAGTATTAACGGGCTAGGTGTACGCGAGAGGCTAGGCGCAAATAAATCAGCAATAAGAACAGAAAGGGGCACACTTTACAAGGTTGGTCATGACTTTATACACCCCTACACGATATTGCAAAACCAACCCGATCACGGAAATTACTATCAGCTCACGGGGTTAAACTACTTAGCGTCTAGGAGTGAATATGATATTGAGTGCATCAAATTAGTCAGGAATATTGATGGCATAACTGAGGCGGTAACGGGGCGCAAGCCAAGCAAAGGAGATAGGCCGCATTATGTGGGCCCATATAGCCCCGTAACTACAAAGGGCCCTATTGATGATACTATACAAGGCGAAAACGTCACAAAATTAGGTTATGTGGGTACTGATACCCATGGCATAACAAAGTTTGTAGTAAGTACGGGCACAAATAGCATAGATATAACGCCACCAACGAATAAAGCAACGGCGGGCATTAATATATTAGGTATTAACACACTAGGGGCTATGGCTCCTCTTGCCGATGGCGCATCGGGTGAGTTTCTGAAAACAAACGGCTCAGGCGTCTTATCATGGGCAGCCGCAGGCAGTAGCGGAGGCGGTGGATGGTTTGGATCATCTAGTTTGCTTAAAGTGATGCCTTGTGAGTTCATGGCAAACGATGACGCAGCAGGTCGTGATGGGTTTCAAGGTTTATATATCGAAGATGATACAAGCGGGTATTTAGGTGTGCGTGTAAATAACGTGAACACTGAAATGTATGTAATGAAAGCAATCCCAACGGGCTACAAAGCTACTCATGTAAAAGTGTATGGATCCACGGGCGTATTTAATGGGGTAAATGTATATTTGTTTAGACAAACTACTGGCGCTATTATATCAAAAGGCACGGGCGATATAAATGCTTTGATGGATATTACTGACATTAGTGGCAGTAGTGATGTTAATATAAGTATTAAAGTTTCGCCAGGTGCTACAACAATTTTGATCTATGGCGTAGATATAACAATAGCAACAATATGACATTAGAAGAACTTACAGCATTAATGGAGCAAATGGATAGGGCGCTATTAGAAACGGCGGGAGCAAATCACAGCAAGCCATGAGCGATCTGAATCTATGGGGGCTCAATCTATTATGGGCAACGTGGGGCGCAGCGGTATGGCTCGCTGACCTTAACTATATCATTGCTATAATCGGAGGCGTCACGCTTGTATGGGTTAATATTGAGAAAGCTATAACCCAAAGAAAGAAAAGAAAATGATGAGCTGTATACCTTACCTATGTATTATACTATTAAACGTAGCCAATACACGATACAAAATTAGGGAGTTTGGAAAGGTAGATAGCCACGATCTATTGTGTATTGCAATATCACTTATAGGATGCTACACTTTAAATTAAACGAATTTGATTCGCCTGACTTGCCAGGTTCAGGGCAGTTTATGGATCAAAAGTTTTTAGATCTATTAGACAAGGCAAGGGCTGAGGCTCAAATACCTTTTAAAATAACATCAGGGTTTCGGACGCCTGAATACAATATTGATTTAAAAAAGCGAGGTTATGCCGTAGCTAAGAACTCAGCGCATATGAAAGGTTTGGCCGCTGATATCGCTGTCACAAGTTCAGCAAATAGGCTCATAATACTTGAGAGTCTGCTGTTTGTCGGGTTCCGTAGGGTGGGGATTGGTAAGGGGTTCATCCATGTGGACAGCGATTTTTCTAAATCTCAAGATGTTGTGTGGGTTTACTAACATCACATAGTTAATTACTTTTATTGGTTCATATTTGGTGTCGGACATATTGTGTCCTATATTGCGGTATGAATAATTTAAACAATATAACAAAAGGATCAATAGTCAAGATTAAAAGTCAATTTTGTTCCGATAATGAAATTGATATTTTATTCATTGTTATTGATGATCGGGCTGAAAGAATGTTAATCAAACCAGTATCATCAAAATTAACTATACCTGGTACTGAATCGGTGCCAACTCATATGCTATTAAATAGCTAAAAACACACAAAACACACAATATGTACCTTACTACAACCCCACACAAATGCCTTTTAGAATCAAAAACAGCAGGTTTAACATCAGATGTTTCACTTAATTCTCTTATAAAGAAAGTTGAGAACTTAAAAATATACAATCGCTTTCATATAAAATGGAGCAATGGTATGACACAAACCTTTACACGTAAAAACGAAAATCTTTGGGCGTCTGAGTGGGCCTAAATAAACACACAAAACACACAAAATACACAATCACATGAAAACTTTAAAACACCTTTATCAAGATTTGCAAGATAAACAAGCTAAAATGAATTTATCAATAATCGAAAAACTAGACGTTGCAATACAGCACGAGATTCGCGCAGTAGAAGCAATACACACAAGCGATGTTACGAACATAACCGTGAGAGAGTCAAAGGATTTATTAGATCAATTATCTGATGCTGAGGAGTCGAAGGATCTTGCACAGCGTACGTTATTAATAAAACTAGCAGGCCAATACCACGGGTTATATTGGAAAGAAATGACCTTTGATGATTGCGTCGACTACGCACAAAGGCAAGTAGATAAAATAACGCATAGAATAGAAACACGTATCAATAATTTAAAAAAATAATATGACATTTTTAACTAATAACTATGAGCGTTCTGCCTCAGGCAGCCAGTACCTAAAGTTTGCCCCTAACGATTCGGCAACGATCCGCATTATATCCCTGCCACTTGAGGGCATTGAGGTTTGGAAAGATAAAAAGCCAATACGTTGGAAATTTGCGGGTGAGATGCCGAAGGAGGCATACGGCGCAGATGATAAACCCAAACCATTTGCAGCGTTTGGCGTGTGGGATTATGGAGATAAGCAGTACAAAATTTACCAATGTAGCACACGAAGTGTATTGCAAGAGTTGGCGAATCTTAACGAGGTCGAAGGTGATCCATTAAGCTATGATCTAACAATTACACGAAAGGGCGCAGGCTTAGATACTAAGTACTATGTCAAGTCAAGTAAAGCAAAGGAGTTGACTGAGGATGTTATGTTTGCCTCTCAAGAGTTTGCGGCCAAGGTAAATATGGAGGCGTTATTTACGGGTGAGAATCCTTTTCAATAATGGATATTAAAGAGTTAAAATTAAGTTTCAGCAGCCTCAAGCAATTTGGCAAATCTCCTGCGCATTTCGTGGGCTACAAAAAACGGATCTTTAAACAATCAGCGCCCATGCGTAGGGGATGGCTCACCCACCTGCTCACTTTGGAGCCCGATAAGATAAGCGAACTGATCGTTCTAGACGTAGCCACGAGGGCTAACAAGACGTACAAAGAGGCAGCGTTATCGCACCCAAAAGGAGATGAGGGGGTATTTACTACTAAGGAGGTTCAGGAGGCTCAAAAGCTAGCTGATGCGGTTAGAGCTCACCCGTTAGCATACAAGTTGATAAGCGAGGCGGTTGAGTTAGAACAGCACTTACATTGGCAAATGGATGGCGTAAACTTTCACGGGTATGCTGATGTTATAGGCAAGGATTATGTGGCAGATCTCAAGATCACCGATAACGAGCCAAAGAAAATGCAGCGCTGGGTTATGGATAACTTATATCATATGCAATTGGCGATGTACAAAGAGGCAGTCTTTCCAGGTGAGCACGTGCCTAGCTATCTCATCTCATGCGATCCAAACTCACCCCATGGTGTGGTAGTATATGAATTAAGCAGGGAGATGATGCGCGAGGGTTTAAATCAGGCACGGTTAGAGATCACGATGTTTAAAGTATGGTATGCTGATTGGGATGGTGAAAGTATGCCCCGCAGCTATGATTACTATGAACGCAAAGATGAGCCTATGATATTAGAGTTGCCAAACTGGTACAAATGAACACACAACACCTACGTGTACACATTTGGTACACAAGTGAACACAATCACCTAAGAGCATAACTAAAAGTGAAATGGATATAATGCACACAACTATAATAGTTGCTTTAGTAATCGCGATTATAATAATAACTATTAACTACGTGAACAAATGAAAAAATACATTTTAAGAAAGTACGGCACGCAAGAAAACTGCGCCAAGGCGTTAGGCGTAGACGTACGCACCATATATCGATGGGCCAACGTGAACGCTATGCCTATGCTCAAGCACGCTGATACAATAGTTAAAACGTGTGATACAACCAGATTAGAACTAATCGGCGAGATACTATTTTTTGAGGATCATAAGTTATGAGCAAGGAGTTTAAAGGGGTATGGATACCAAAGGCTATATATGAGGATCCTGAGCTCACGCCTACGGATAAACTTATATTGTCAGATATAGCTACTTTAAACGAATATTTCAAGTCAAATGAAACAATAGGCAAAGAGGTGGGCGTATCTCAGCGCACAGCAAGCAGATCCTTTAAAAAATTAGAATTATTGGGGTATATAACCACAAGACTAGATGGGCGCAATAGGGTAGCCAAAATGGCTAGGGGGGTAGACAAAATGGCTTCGCAGCCTAGACAAAATGGCTTCGCAGAAGAGCCAAAATGGCTACATAGTATACAAGAGAGTATACAACCTAGTATACAATCTAGTAAAGGGGTGATTTATCCATTTGATGAAAACGAATTTATTGAGGCGTGGAGTGTATGGATCTTAGAGCGTAAAGAGAAGCGACTAAGAAAGTATACACACCTGGGCGAGCAAACAGCATTACACAACCTACAAAAGATCTCTAACGATAATTATTTAACAGCAATACAAATCATAAATAACTCAATTACTCATGGATGGCAAGGCCTCTTCGCTCTCAAAGAGCAAAAAACAAAGCGCCCAAAACTTGATGCTCAAAAAGCAGCTAGATGGGCTAATGATATCAGCTGATAAGCTAGCAAGGGATTTAAGCCCTAAAGACGCTTTTCATAATGGCATGGTGATACAATCAGCTAAAAATTCAGATATAACCGCTACACGTATGCTGCTACTCTCACAGCTAGAAAGGTTGGTGAGGTCGGTAAATGCTACACGTAGCTTTCAAGATCAATCAGACCTACAAGATGCGGTAGATGATATAATCGAGATCTTTCCTAGCTTGAAAGTTGAGGAGATCTTACTATGCTTTAAACACATTAGGCAAGGCAAATATGAGTTATATGGTAATCTCACCACAAATACCCTTATTAAATGCCTGAAAGAGTATGAGATCCAAAACACTATACCCTTACGTGAGAAACAGCACAAAGAGGTGCAACCGTATATTAACGGCATGATTGACTATAAACGCTTGAGTGATGCGCTAGATGTAGAGCGCCCAAAGAAAACACTTGAGGAGGCTGGGGGATTTGTACATTTAACACAAAAAGATTTTGAAGATATCGCAAGGGCGCAAAAAGAAACCTATCAAAAGGAAAACATTGATTAAAAACTTAGACATGTACTTCTCCCGCTATGTGAGATGGTCGCACGCTGATGCTGATGGCATGGTTAAGTGTAAAACGTGCACCACTATAAAACACGTTAAGGAGATGCAAAACGGGCACTTCATTAGCAGGCGACATTATAGCACCAGGTGGCTATATACCAACTGCGCACCCCAATGCTACGGCTGTAATATTGGATCTCAGGGGCGCCAATTTGAGTTTAGTAAATACATAGATAAGACACACGGCGCAGGCACAGCACAGCACATAGCAGATAGATCAGAGTTGTCACGTAAGTACACCGATGCAGAATTAAAGACATTAGCACAATATTATAAAGAGAAAGTAGATGAACTCATTAACAAACATAGTTAGAGTAGACAAGGTAATAAGGCTGAGGGGTGAGGAGATGGCAATAGAGGCAGGCTTTAAAGGTTGGCAGTTATACACCCGATCGCAAAAGCATCAGCTCACCATCATACGTGGGGCCATGATGTACCATCTAAGGTTCTCATGTAGCTACTCATTGCGTGAGGTGGGTGAGGTATTCAATCGCACACCCTCAGCCATATCGTATTGGAGTAATAAGTTGAGTGACCTGGTACACATAGGAGATGAGGAGGCTATGAGGTATATAGACTACATTAAGCCATGAGTTACACAAGCAAGGAGTTGATAGAGATAGCACGCAACATAGAGGCGTATAGGTTAGAGCGCGTACGTGTAAAGGCTATATCACCCGCTAAGGATGCACAGCTATTTAGAATGATAAAGGATTTATATAAGATAAGCCATGGCAAGTATACCAAAGAAGCAACGCAGGAATATATACCACACGTTAACACCTTCACATGAGGGGCGTAAACATAGAGAGAAGCGCTACAATTCTCGGCGTTGGCGCAGGCTGCGTGCTGTGTTCATGGCCCACAATCCTTTGTGCGTTGTTTGCAATCGACTTGCAAATGTTTGCGATCACATTACTGCTGTCCGCAAAGGAGGGAACTTTTGGCACGGCCCCTTTCAAGCCATGTGCACACACTGCCACGCCGTTAAGAGTGGACAAGAGCGTCACCAATGATAACAATATAATTAGATAAAATAAACAAAAACATATCGGGGGTAGGGGGTTGGCTTATTAGCTTGCTCCTCTTGTA
>TARA_R110000765_G_scaffold384558_5_pt1 | contig 13530 bp, 6 predicted proteins | sample TARA_R110000765 | Tara Oceans TARA_R110000765 (sample SAMEA4398168) | marine metagenome | biome: Polar Biome; feature: [MES] marine water layer (ENVO:01000295) within the mesopelagic zone...; material: water (ENVO:00002006), including particulate matter (ENVO:01000060) such as...... | reverse complement strand
GATGGCGTCTTGTTTGATTTAATCCCAGATGACCTATATTCTTCTAGAAGGACTGAAATGTCTCGTAGCATTGGAATGTGGGCTGGAATATTAATACCTTCAGCTATAGCAGTAATTGGCTCATTTGGTGCAGCTTCTCCTGCAGTTGCCGCTAGAATAGCAGGCGCAGGACTTAAAGGTTCATTTAAATCGGCTATGAAACTTGGTGGTAAGCCCGGACAAGCAGCCCATAAGGCCATAGAGGAAAGTTCTGCTAAGATTGTTAACCTTGCAAAAAATTATAGTCTTCCCGGATTGGCTTTGAGAGGGACTAAGAAAGCAACTACTGGCGTAGGGCAGATATTATCAAAGTATGATGCAACTGCTAATGTAGGGGAAAGGATTCTCGCAAGCCCTATCGGACAAGCAACGTATAAGAAAGGTGCTTCTGGCATAATAGAAAAGGCATCTAGGTTTGCTAAGAAAGGTGATGTCGCAGGCGTAAAGGAGGTCTTAAAAGATGTTGGTGAAGAATATGCACCTCATCTTAAAGGCGCAGTTGATGATATTATTAGTTCAGGGAAACTTGGTGGAGAGTCTGGAACTATTTTAAAAGAAGCTGTTACTAAATTTGGGAAGAGTGAGTTCGGAGTAGATGACTTAACAAGTATCGGTAAGACTTTCTTAGGTTATAAAAAAGGTGGCGCAGCTACTACAAAGGCAGCAGAGAAGTTTATGGGTTCCTTAAAAGAGGGTCTAAAGAACAATATGTCTATTAAAGACATAGTCAAGGGGCTCCCAAAGGCAAGACAGAACGAGATAATTAAAGCTTGGAGTAAACCAGAGAGTAAAGCAGAGATTCTTAAACTATTGGCTGAGAATACTCCTGAAGCAGCAACCTCTATAATGACTGGATTAAAAAACATAGCTATACCAGCTGGTTTAGGGATGCTTGAAGCTTCTGCTCTAGGAAGTTCTGAGGACCTAGAGTATGAGAACCCTCTTGAGGGGCTTCTCTATTAATGCCCGAAACATTCTACGATAAGGAACATAAAGAAGAGTTTAATCCTGAAGCTGGCTTTGAGCCATCTATAGACCAAGGTACTACTCAGAAACTTGTTAATTATTATAAGCAGTTCCCAGACCAATTTAATGAAGAGAAGTTAAATCAAGTAGCTCTTCACGCCCAGCACTATAAGATTCCATTTGCAGCTAGTGATTCAGATAATGATGTCTCTATAAAAAAGCTGGTAAGTCAAGCTGCATCTGGCTTTGCTGAGGGATTTACCACTTTAAAGACTGGGGATGACCCCGCTAATGAATGGGAAGGCATCGCTCGTAACATTGGCCACTTAGCAGGTTTTGTTGGCTGGGTTCCGATACCTAATGCAGTAGGTAAAATGAGTAGATTAGCTGCTGCTGCTAAAGCAATAAAGGGACGTTCTCTCCCTATGATTGGAGCTAACTGGCTAACAAAGAAAGCAAGTAAGATAGCAGTTGGCGCTAAGGCTGAAGCCACTCTATTGAGGGGCAATGCTACAAAAGATGCAATGTCGAATATTAGTAAAATTAGCCCTATAGTTGATGATGTTGTCTCAGGGGCTTTTCATTTAGGTACTGCTAGTGCAATTAGCGCTTGGCAGGGCGGTATTGATGAAATGATGACAGCTTTTGTTCACGGAGCTGAAACTGGAGCTGTATTTAGAGGTATAGGGAATTTTATAAAGACAGGCAATCCTCAAGGTGATAAATTACTACGGACAATGTCTGCATCAGTTTATTCAGGCTTACCATCTACTATGGCTGGAGCGACTACACCTGAACAAGTATACCAGTATCTCCTTGGTGCCTATTTTGGCTATAAAGAGATGCCTTACACCACTAGAAATGCACAGAAGTTTGTTGCTGCAAGATTTAAAGATGGTAGTATTGGTGAGCCTATAGAAGGGCATAAAGAGTTTGCTAAGTTAGACGTAGAGTCCCAGAAAGCCGCTGTAAAATTAGCAGATAAGGTAAGAGGTCAAGTAGATGAATTAGGGAGACCTATTACTGCTAATATTATTATGAATCAGCTCTTAGAAGACTTACCCGGTATGTCTAGAAAAGAAAGAGAAGGCCTTGCTAATAATATACTCGAGAAAGGCGTTACTATAGATAAATTTGGTGAAATTATAAAAAAAGTAGAGTTACCTAACTCTCGAGATGAGATAGTCCAAAAAGGTAGGCAGGATGACTCTGATGTTGGCTCTGCTCAAGGAGTACATCTTAAAATAGATAATTTTGTCACTCGGAATATGGAAAGTACTTGGTCAGGGAATGAAACCCCTAATCGTGAACGAGTAAAGACCATTATTGAAGTTGATAAAAAATGGAAAGAGATACTGGGCAAGTCACAGAAAGGCAAGGACGATACACCTGAGATGACTATGATAAACCATCTTCAAAAGAAATATGGTATAGCCCCTAAAGATGAGAGCGATAGATGGTGGAGACAATATGCCATAAGAGCTTTGAATGAAAAGCCTGTATCAATGTTAACGGCTAAAGCTTATACTAAGAAGGGTAAACAGTACTGGGATGTATTACCACAGGGTGGTGGAAATGCTGCTGGAAATAGGAAACTCTTAAAGGAAGAACCGAAGGAATTAGATAAGGTATATCAACAAGCTTATCGCAGAAAACACGGAAGTGAGTCTAAGGCGCCTGCCTATACTGTATTGGACCATTTCACAGGAATAACTAATAACAAGATGCGGGAACTTAGTTTATTAGAGATGGAGGAATTTTATTATAGAAATGACCTGCAAAAATCTGTCAGTGCGGCCCGTCAAATGGGACTGAACTATCAACAGGGAGTTGATATGGCTAGAAGTAATGCCAGAGAGATGACAAATAAATTCCACGCAAGTAATTTTTATACTCTAGACAAGAAACACGATATGTATTATTATGGGGGAAAAGGTGACGCTGAAAGAATGTATTTTACACAGTACCATCCAGATACCCCGAGAGTAACACACGATGCTGGAATTAAGCAAATTAGGGACGCTTGGGCAATGGCTCAATACAAGCAACAAGGCAATCGTAAAAGGAAATCTATTCAATCTTTCAAGAATCAATTCACAAAAGAATTAAACATCGAGAGAGATGATTATATTAATACTTATTCTAAGCATATGAGACCCGGAATGAAGAGCGACAGGACTGCTTCGTCTATGTTTAATAGAGCTTACTTGTCCAATGCTTTATATGAACTTGAATTGAATGGATTTAATAGTGATTTATCATCGTCTAATATTCAAAAGCTATATGGGAAAGGGATGATAAATAGCTCTAAGGCATTTAATAAGCGCTCTCAAGTATGGTTTACTACTGGATTTAGTGGTAGTAATAAACGTATCCAGAATGATATTAAAGACTTAGGTTTTGATAACACCCTTAGATATAAATTATTTAATGAGAAAGACACCAAAAGATTCACCAAGGATACTCCCGCATCAGAAATGGTACAGGGTACAGATGGTGCAATTTATGGTAGAAGCGATGTTATAGATTCCCAAAACAAGGGGTGGGGTATGCCTCAGGAAGGTGGAGCACATAAGAGCTTTATAGTCTCCAAGAATCCTACTCACGGTGCTTTACTTGGTAAGTATGCTGTCTTTTCAGCTACCCCTGAAATGGAAGCCTATATGCAGAAGAATAAACTGCATTTTATGATACCTAAAAGTGCAGCGAAACAATACGGAACGAGAAAATTCGGAAACATTGTTCGTAAAGGGGGTGAAATATCTGTTGAGGGTGGAGAGACTTATGAAATGTACCCTAATGAGATGAAAGGGATACTATCAGAAAGATTCGACAGCCACTCTATGGAATGGCAGAGACTACCTAAGCAGATGTTAACTAATTTAACTCAATACTCTTACAAGGATATTAATCCAGATACTATAGAAGATATGTATAACGACTTAAGTCGTAAATCATTTCACGGTGATGCTGAAATAAACGCTCAATTAAAACTTCTTCGCAAAAACCCATCTAACGAAGCATATGAAACGGCTGTGTTAAATAATCTTGAGGCAGTTGGGGTAGCAGAACTACTAGAAGCTATGAAAGTTCCCGGAATGGAAAAATTTGCAACTAAAGTTTATAGAAAGATACAGCGTATGGATTTAGCGTCTGATGCAGAGAAGGCTCTAAATGAAGGTGAGATAACAAAGGAAGAATATGATGCTTTAAAGGGCGATAAGCAGGAACTTAATGTCGTTCACGAAAAAATACAGGATTTAGTTGGTGATTCGCTAGCTGGACTTATGCACAAATATGTAACTCCATATAGACAGACCGTAATGCGCAATTTTGTGATTAATCAAATAGTTAGGCCAGTTGTAAAGAATTCTTTTTCTGCAAGAATGAGACCATATGAAATAGGATTAAGGTACCAAAGAACCAAGGGGCAGAATACATCTTTGTTAGAAAAGAGAGACGACATTTTCTACCTTGATAATGGCTATAAGGATATGAGAGTATTCTCCGAAGCTTGGGATGGATACAGAAGACTAGAAGATGTATGGACAGATTATCAAAAAGGGCGATTTACTGGTAAAGTAAAAAAACAGGTAGAGGACACTTTATCCGCTATTGTACAGCGTACTCCTATGGACTCCCTATCAGGGGCCCACAAGCTCCAATTCAAGGGCTTTACGGGCGTTAGAGGTTTTGGTACACTCTTACATCCAAGAGCTATGGAAGCGTTAGGAGGGGCCGATTTAGACGGAGATAAGGCATTTGGCTTTTTTGGTGGATTATCAAAGGACGGGACAAGTGGTGCTGGGTTTAAAAAGAGCTGGATGGATATGTACCATAGTCAAAAAGAAGAGTTCTATAAAGCTGATGGTACTGTCTCGAATAACAAGACCGAGATTGACCCTTTGACTGGGACGGCATATAGGGATATATTAGCCTTTACAGATGCTGAAACACTTGATAAGATAAATAGCTCCGTTTTAAAGCTTTCTCCTCATAGACGAATGAAGGCGTCATTTGGTGCTGCTGGTGGACGTAAACAGCTGGGGCCTGCCGTTGTTAACAAGTCTGTATTAAGTAGCGCTTATGCGGCTATAAGGGCGTCTGATAAGAAAGAATTTAGTTACCTTAAGACTTTTAGTGGGAAGTTTAAGGGGAGGTATAGAGTTGTAATAACTCCTAAAACAGATAAAGAATCAATGGAAAGCTTTAGGGGAATGACTAGGGCCTCTATAGCGCTTGGCTCTGACCCTATGGATGAGGCTGGTCTCAGGGGTCGTGAAGTATTTTTTAAAGAAGCAGCGAAGAGAGCTTTTAATTTTGAAGTCAAATTCATTGGAAAAAAAGGTGGAACTCATAAGAGATTAACTGAGCAAATGAACAAGAGTGAATTTATGATGAGACAAGGTATAATACGCTCTCTGTCTAGGATAAACTCAGTCTTATTTGGTAACAATACAGCAGAAGGGAGAAGGTGGTTACCCGAAGAAATAACAGCTGAAATAGAGTTTGCTAATGAGACACTCACTGGAATGCCTAAAAATAGTCTATTGCCCAAGTTATCAGAGACTTTAAGAGGCGTTGATATGAGCGATAACATCTTTAGAAGGATAAAGTTTGATGAATTTCAAAAGTTATACGAATCACACGAAAAGTTAGCTGATGAGATGAGGCCTTTAAGGGAGTCTATAGGTAGGTCTAGTATGAAGACACCTATGAATGCGTATCTTGATATAGTTTTTAAGAACAAATTATTCACGCAAGAAGGATTCGATGCTCAGTTAGACCCAAATAACAAATCTTATAAAGCTAAACTGTTCAGCGGTAAGGCTTTCAATGGGCATACTAAAGCCAAAAGAAGAAAGTTAGACCCAGAGAATAATATGGACCATAGAGCTGAAATTATGCGTGATATTATGGTAAAGGGAGAAAGATTTATAACTGATGATATTTCAGATTTTGTTAGTTTAAAGTTAATCAAGAAGTATACTGAAGGGTTGAGCCCTGACCAGATAAAGAAAGTCTGGAGCTGGGTAGACCAAGTTAAAAAAGAAAGTTACTTATACGCAAGACAGCGTAAGACACCTATGAATCCAATTTTATCAGGTCTCTCAGAAGCAGAAGCTAATTATATTAAAGAAATGGAGATTCAGATAGCCCCAGAGAGGCTATCTTCTGCTCAGGACCAAGTAAAAACAGACTTGAAAATAAAGATACATAAGGCAGCTTTATCTCCTGAAGAGGCAAACCTATATGACGCACTGATGCTGGGTACGTTTTCCCGTGGAAATAGGCATCAGGTGCAAAAAATGAAAGAAGCTTATAAAGGTAACAAGTGGTCTCAAGCATTTAAGGACCAAATAAGCTCTATGGAAGAAATGAGTGCTAATACCTCACTGTCTAAACTTGGTATTATCTCCGAGTCTGTAAAAGACGGAATGAAAAAAGAATTCTTCAAGAACTACCAAGAAATATTCGATAAGTCTATAGATGTTGTTAGTGAATCTGAAAAAACTAGGATTAAATCAGAGGTTAGTACTGCTGAAGTTCCTATTGAAATATTTGACCCAAAGACAGGAGAGAGAACGAAGGGTAATCCTCTTGAAGCTAGTGATTATGACGCTAAAACTCAGAAATATTTAGATGAAGTTGCTCCATTTGAGGGCCTATATGAAGGAAAGCTTGATAAGGAAGGCCGCCAGCTCTACACATCACTTAAAGAAAAGCTTGATATAGCCTTCCCGAACATAGTTGGGAGAGATTTAAATGGACTTATACGAGAGAGATTTGGTAAAGATATTAACAAGATTGACCTAAGCGACTTAAAAGCATTAGACCTATGGCTCAATGATACTCTTAATGGGACTTGGTATCAAAAAATGTTTACTAAAATAAAAAGAGGTTTGCCAGAGTTAACAAAATGGCACTATAATATGTTCCCAGAGGCAGTGAACAAAGACTTAATGAGGAAAGATATATTACTACTTGAGAGGAGAGGCTCGTTTAAGGATGTACACGGTAATGTTATTTCTGGTAGGATAATGAAACCCACGGGTGTGTTAGAGGTTTTACAGGACTATATCCATAAAGGACAAGAATGGAGTATAGCTTCTTCCGAGAAAGAAAAGAAAGCTATCCGTGAAGAATTGTCGCAGTATCTAAATCTTGATAGAGGCTATGACCTCCACGAGATAGCTGTTGCCTTTAGAGAGAACAATGTACCAAAGCATTGGAAAGAAAAATATGAAACAGTTGACAATGGAATGTACCTATGGATGAAAGAGCCTTATGAAAAGGCTGCTAGAGAGATACCGAAGAAACACGACTGGGAGAATTTAAAAAACAAGTCATTTTTAGTTAAAAAACCTAATGCAGAAGTTGTTAATATGACGGGTCAACAAATCGTAGACTCTATCAATAAAGTTTATAACAATAAAAATGCTGAGGCACATCAGTGGCTTGTTGGAAAGCCAGAAGCCCTAGCTGAATATAAAAATCTTAGGGTTAATAAAAAAACAGGCGAAGAATTAAATGATTTTGATTATTACAAAGCTATCAAGAAACGTTTTCTTTCTCACATTACTGATACAGTTAACAAGGGTGAACGATTTAATATGGATTTGGGTATTGACGGATTGAGATGGGTAGCTAGGCGAGTAATGATAAGTCAAATACCTTCACAGTTCTCAAAAGAACGCTCTGAAATTATGAAAAATTTACCTCGTGACAATGAAGCGACTGGTCAGTATGACTTTGATATATACTTCCCTCATTTAAATTTTAACAAGAAGTCTGCTGCTAAGCAGATGGAGATTGGGGTAGACTATATTCTTAATAATAAGAATATGAGTAAAGAAGAGAAAGATGTTGAGATTAGAAAAATTATGATTCACCACAGTCAAATGACAGGTGATTATATGGCAACAGATACATTTGGAGCGCATTTCGACCAAGTTCAAGGCATAGTATCAGACCTAGTCTCAAAGAGGGCTTTAACTAAAGATAAAATAACTTGGTTTCAAAATAAAAAGATGGGAAATCAGTTCAGTCGTAAGGCTCATATTGACGGCTGGTCTCGTGACCCTGAGTCCTATGAAACATATATTAAAAACATACACGATACATACTATAGGCTTGCCTCTCAGATTATAACAAAGGATGCTATTGTAGATTGGTCCTATAAATCTTGGTTAAAGGCTGGTGGTGATTCTAAAAAGAAGACTACTCCTAATAAGAAAGACTTAGACCTTATAAACTCTTGGAGAACATTCTTTAATTTATATACTCAGGGTGCTATGGGTTATCCGACTAAAATTCCAGAAGCAGTTATGAAAAACCCTAATATGAAGTTAAAGGGAAGTTTTTATGCCTTCACTGCCGATTCAGAAGTAACAAAGAAAATGAATAGGATAGCTAATAAACTTGGTATTCCTAAAAGTAAGATGCAGGAGACATTTCCAGAGATGGGAGGTCCATACGATATGAGTACGATAGCTAGGATTAGTAATATGGAAGCTAAGTATGCCCTAGCATCACTACTCGCTCACCCTAAGAGTTCCGTAGCTAACCTTTATGGTGGTTCAGTACATACACTTATAAGTACTGGTTATGATAATTTCAAAAAAGCTCGGGATATAGAATATCTTATGGCCCACGTTAATCCAAAGTGGAAAAAGATGTCTGATGTAGAAGAGTTTGTTAAGTCTCACGGTATTATTGAGGAATTTTTACTATACGAAGCCTCTATTAACCCTGAAGTAAGGGGAAAGAAGTGGGGTAAGTTTATGAAAGATGCTGCTGCTAGACTTAGAAAAGACCCAAGTATGAAAGACGAAACATTGTCTTCCCTTGCTCAGTCTCACGGAATATCAGAAGCAATTTTTAACAAGGCAGGGTGGTTTATGAGAGAACCTGAGCGCATTCTGAGGAGGGATGCGTTTATGGCTCACTACATTCAAGCAAAAGAGAAGTTTGGAGGCGCTATTAAGCAATTTGACCACCCTATTCTTATAGAGATGGCTAAAAAAGGCGTAAAAGCAACACAATTTCTCTATTCTGCTCCATACAGACCTATGTTTTCGTCTACTTCACTTGGTAAAATGCTAACAAGGTTCCAGTTATGGTCTTGGAATGCCGTTAGGTTTAGGAAAGACGTTATAAATGAGGCTCATTACAGAGGTTGGCAGGAAGGTACTCCAGAATTTGAAAGATTCCAAAGACTAGCAACTGCTGATTTGCTTATGTTGGGCTTGAGTAATGTATTTATGTACTCGTTATTTGAGAGTGCATTACCAGCTCCTTGGAATTATCTTCAAGATACAGCGGATTGGTTATTGGGAGACGAGAAAGAGCGTGATAGAGCTTTCTTTGGGGCTTGGCCTACAGAAGTTGCTCCATTACAATTAATTACTCCCCCATCACTAAGGTTATTACCCGGATTATTCAAAGGTATGGTTACTGATGATTATAGTAAATTAGCAGATTATACAATGTGGACTATGTTACCATTTGGTAGAATTATGAGAGATGTGGCAGGGTCTGGTGGAATGTTAGAAAACCCAATGAGGTCTGTAGAAAAGATGACTGGACTGCCTTATATGCAATTCGCTAGACAATGGACCAAGTATAAAGACGAAGAAATGTTAACGCCAGAAGGGATTCTAGGGTCATTAGGAGGATTAAAAGAGTGAGTCTTATAACCGCAGCGGCAAGGATAGCTAAAATAATAAAAGGGCAAGGTAAATTTGGTTCTGTTCAGACAAATCTAGCGAAAACCACTGAAAATGTTAGTGGAATAGGAGACCTATTAAAAGCAGCTGAAGGGAATATTGGAAATCTTAGGCAGAGAATAGCGGACAAAATAGATAATGCTTTTGATGTAGGTTATCAGAATGCGTTTACAAAGGCCCAAAGTTCAGGATTTGATAGAGATATGCCCCGGATGCCTATGCCAGATAATAGAGAAATAATTGATTTAGGGAAAAGAGAATATCTTAGGCAACTTGATAGAACCCTTGGTGGGGAACACGGTATGGTACAGCTCCACGAGGCTATGCCTGAGAGTTTTGGACCTAGACTTGGAGAGCTAGTTGATGATGTTGCTGCTAAAATAAGTAATGATGTTAGTGAATTCGCTATGGGGAGTAGAGGTTATGATGGTGATGGCCTAACTAATAATCATTTATCTCTAAGGAAAAGGTCTAACGAAGCTATCAAGAAGCATATGGATGAGATAAATGATATAGTGAAGAAAGAATCAGAAAGTTTCATTGCACATAGTGGGGAATATGATAGCTGGGAAGATTTCCAGAGGTTAAATATAAATAAAGGGATTATAGCTAAGCAAAAAGAACTTATTGAAGCACAGAAGAATGCAAGAGCAATATTGAATCAACCCCCATTTTCTAGAGACAAATCGATTCAATTACAAGAGATTGAATCTAAAATAAAAAAGGTTAATCAAAATTCAACTATAGTTCTGAAAAAAGACGAGCTAATGAGGTCTGACTTCCTTGAAGATATTTCAGTTAGTGGCAAATCTGTAAATGGAAGTTCTTTAGGCTATAAAGTTCATTATCTTGATGATAATGGGTTGAAGTTCGAGATTTCATTAAGACCCGGACTCAAAAGTAAATATAGAAAAAGTATGAACCCGAACCGAATTTCTGGGGGTGCGCATTACATTGATGAAGGTCTCTATGTTGAAGGTGTCCCATCAGATGCAATCAAGCAGAAGTGGGCTAGAGGGTATTATCTTGATGAAGGTGTCCGTGTTGAGGGCGCCCCCACGGATATAATAAAAAAGAAGTGGATTGATGCTGGTATAAAAGAAAAGGACTTCCCAGTTACTGCTGCTATAAAAGAAAAGGATTTCCCAATGTCTAAAGGGGGATTAGTTGAGGGTTCAGTTAACATAGGGAGAATGAATGCAGCGGATTTACAAGCGAAAGTCAGAGCAGGGGAAGATTTATCAGTTCATACAATGGAATATGATATAAGGCCCCTACTTAAACAAGATGGTGGACAAAAGACAGAGAGACTTGATAGGTATTTAGAAAGCTTAGGTCTCCCCACAGTTGATGATTTCAACAGGCTCCAGTCAGGTTACCTGCAGTCCTCTCGTTCAAGTTTCCAGATTAATAACAGCAATTATCAAAAAGCACTAGACAAGTGGGTCACCGCAGAGCAAACTAGGGAATCAAGAGGCGTAATGAATGCTTTAGGTATTATGGACTTTGGGGCTGAATATGCTAGTAATAGCTTGAGCCCCCATTCATTAAGGGTTTTAATGACTGAGGGTAAGAATTCTAAGAGGCTTGGAAAGAGAGCATCTAAACAGTTTAAAGATAACCCAGAAGAAGCAGGGGGACTCATTGGAGGTTCCCGTCAATCCTTATTTTATCAAGCAACAAATAATATAGAAAAAGGTTCAGCTTGGCCAGCATTGGTTGACGAATACAGAGGTGCAAAAATAAATTTTAACGCAGGAACGCAATCTGTGACTAGTCTTAGTGGAAGAATAGAAATGTTCCCTTTTCAGAAAGTAACCAAAACTGGTGAATTAAAAAGGAGTAGGGCCGGAAAAACAATCTCTGTTGATGATTTTAATCAGCAATTTAACAAAGGCGGAAAAGAATCAGAAACGATGAGTGAGCTCATAAAGACCGCTGTGGCAAATAAGGAAAGTATAACAATAGAAGGTTTAGGAAAAGCAGCTAGAGCAGTAAATCCAAAGGGTTTTTCATCGAAATTGGCTGTTATTAATTCTTTTGCCAGAAGCATTAGGGATTTGACTGGTAATTCCACAACAACTACATTGAAGGGTCTATTTAATAAAATCTTGCCAGATGGAGTGAGCCACAAACAGTTTGTTGAGAGTATGGGTAAATACATTTTTGATATGGATAAGGAATATAAACAAATCTTTGGAAATAAAGCAAACATTTTCATAAAGCCAGAATTTAAGTACGATTCAGCTGGAAATATAGCAAGTGGTATGTATTTTAACGTATATCATACGGGAATGAAAATATCTAAAAGCGTAGATGCAAAAAGAATTATGAAATCTTTCCGTGGAATAGTAGCAGGCTCCTTTGGTGATAAGATTATAGTCAGAGACCGTGGTGAAAAGAAATAAAGCTGAATCATTTAGCTTGTCATAATAAAAAAAGTTAGAGCCCTACCGAAATAGGGCTCTTCACTCTTGAGTCGCAGTCTAAGGAGGTTACTTACTTACGACTCCGGGTAGGACAAACTTATCTAAATAGGGACATCCCTTTTCAGCAATACACGGTTTTTCAGAAAGCGTAGTATTAATAAATTGTCCAATCTGATATTTATAACCAGTTTTTCTATTCTTTTTTATTTTAAACATTACCCCTAAGCACTTGCTATTATTCCAGTTAGAGCAGTCTTTTTGTGCCTTATGAAGAGCTTGATGATTCACAAAAGTCTTCCATTTCATCTGGTTGAATTTCTAGTTCACACTCTCTGCAGAATAGACCAAATTCAGATTCATCGGATTGGGCGTCACCAAACTCTATAAGAACAAGTTCCTCATCTAGGCAATCAGGGCAAGTATAAGTTGATTCATCACCTGATAAAGGGTTTGTTCCGTCCATATAATTTCTTCCCATTTCTACTGTCTCCCGTTTTCTTACGTAGTATTGATACTCCCATTTATCTAATACATCAGTTATTGATGCTATTATATCTTGCTTAATAACTGTAAGATTCATCTTATCGGCTGTTGTTTCCACCACACAGCTATCGCACAATCCGCTTACGTTCATTGTAGGCTTATCGCATTCGTGGCACATAAAAGGTGTAGGCATTATCCCTCCTTACTTGTTAAAAATTATGGGGAGTTTCTTTAGTCGCCAAACCCAGTGATAAGAAAATGTAATTATACATCCTTTTTTATTCTTATTTTAAACTCCCCAATATTTTATTAATCTTCACATACTTTACAGACTTTTTTTGGATGAATACTTTCTTCATCAACTATTGAATCTGATTCTTCAACTTCAGCTTTTTCTTGTGGCCTTGATGGCTCGTAACGTAACCAGCCTGCTTTATTTCTTAGCTCTCTAGCAATTTCTACAGCAACATCACCTTCTCTATTACTAATAGCAAAAGTGTTCTTTGCGTAGTAGTCTAAAGCCTTTAGCAATACTGATAATTCTTCATCTTGAAGAGTGTGTTTAGGTGTCTCCAGCAAAATATCTCTCCCCCTTAGTGTATCTTGTTATAAGTTCTTCTAATCTATTAGATGCAGCTCCAAACTTCTGTATTTTTTTTCTACGAAGTAAGGCCTGATATAATCCAATAGCGCCTAGTATAGATATGTAACTAGAGTGTCTTCCTAGTCCATCATCATTCTCATTTTTTTCCTCTTCTATCATTGCATTTTTAGAGAGAGATGGAGAAATTATCTTTGTAAATTTAATCATTTGTCCTCCTTTTTATCTTAAGCTACTCCTGCTATAGGTTTCATAACCTCTTTCATAGAATAAGCCTTAATTA
>TARA_R110000765_G_C18965532_1_pt1 | contig 13539 bp, 8 predicted proteins | sample TARA_R110000765 | Tara Oceans TARA_R110000765 (sample SAMEA4398168) | marine metagenome | biome: Polar Biome; feature: [MES] marine water layer (ENVO:01000295) within the mesopelagic zone...; material: water (ENVO:00002006), including particulate matter (ENVO:01000060) such as...... | reverse complement strand
GAGAATTCTCATGTGATCCCGGCATTATTACGTCGTTTTCATGAAGCCAAGTTAAACAATGTTGATAAGGTCGTCGCATGGGGCAGCGGTAAACCTATGCGTGAGTTTTTGCATGTGAGGGACATGGCTGATGCGTCAATTCATGTCATGAATTTAAATAAAGCCGTTTACGACGAAAATACGGAACCTATGTTAAGCCATATTAATGTTGGGACAGGTGTGGATTGTACCATTCGTGAGTTAGTTGAAACTGTAGCTAAAGTGACAAGTTATCAGGGAAAAATCGAATTTGATTCATCTAAACCTGATGGAGCCCCTAGGAAACTGATGAATGTGCAGCGTTTGAAGTCTTTAGGCTGGACATATACTTATTCGTTAGAGGAAGGATTGAAAGACGGATATCAGTGGTTTTTAAACAATTTAGATACTTTTAGAGCTAATTAATGTTTAGTTTATTGGCAGATTTCTGTGCATTTTGATCCAGTTGTAAATGACTATTACACAGACCCGACCGAGAGGCTTTCTAGATGCAAAGCAATAGAGTTTTTTAGTGGAAATAATTTTATTCACTTTATTAGTTTCCCATGGGTTGATTTTGTCAGAGCCCTAGATTCAACCCCATCTTTAGCGAGGTTTTTAGAAATTAAACTTCGATCTCTAGTGGCGAGAAATTTAACGTTTGGAGGGGAGATTTTTACGGTTTGTTCAGTGCGTGATATGACAAAGATATCGAGTTTCATGCTCGAACTCGGTATAACAAGAGTTTATACCCCACATTGGAATGAGAACAGAGTATCAGAAATTTACAGAAATTACGGTTTAATAATTAATGCAATGCCATTCGCTCCTGAGTCGTTCAAAGATTTATTCTATCAAGAGCTCGAAATAGGTAGTGATTACTTTTATTTTGAGACGCGGAGTGGTAGGCATGAAAATATGTCTTTCTTTACGGAAAATAAAGAACTAAAACTGGTATCTCATAATACTGTTTCAGTTTGTACAAGAAATGATCCAATATCCTCTTGTTATCGGTACGTATTAATTGACCGAACCTCAGATAGATTTTTAGAAGTTTTATGGTCCACGATTTATGCTGAGTGTATCCCTTTAGTTTTAAGTCGGAATGATTTTAACTTCTCGCTAAATGGGGAAAATGTGGATTTATGGAACAGGGCAATTATTAAAATTAATGTATTTAATCCAACGAATATTGATTTAACTCAAGTGTTAACTAAGTTAGACCTTTCTGATTCTGAGCGGAATTTAAATGCTGTTTTAAACTTAAAATATTTATACGGGGCCCAGACCTTCTTTCATGATCTGTACATCGAATCGATTGAATGTAGTTATCATCATATTGAAGAGATCATGCTGTTCTTATCAAATATTAGTGACTTGAAAAAAGTAGATGACAAACTATTTAAGCAAGCTCTAATAAATTTTTCACTTGCATACAAGTACGATAAATATTTGTTATGTCTTTTGAATGAAAGCACCATTTCTTTAAACTTGTCAGTACATGAATTAAAAGAAAGCTGTTTTTTCCGTCAATCATTTAATAGATGAACATGTATTTATTGGACTAATTTAAAATGAAATATCGATGTATTTTATTAGGCAAACACTCAAACCGAACACCTATGGCCTACAAGGTTTATCATTCATATTTTGCGAAGCATATCGAATATGTCCAACGAATTGAAGATGCAGATTTCGTTATTCTAGGTTTTATGGAGAATCTCAATGGTTTACATAATGAAATCAATAAGGCACTTAAAAAAAATTCTAACCTAAAAGTGGTTGTTATTTCCGAAGAGCCTCTTTGGGATACAGTAAGCGGAGGTGATTTTCAGAAAAAGTTTGCTCAAATTGATTTCGATAGTTCACCGATTTCTTATATAAATCTTAATCATGTCACCTCTACTATTTTCGACTTCGATCATATCCCGTATTTTTTGACAACCAATAACGATATGTTTGCAAGGTACGGGTTACTGTTTTCTAGAAATCGCGTCCTTTCTAGTCATACAGTTCAACAAATTTGGGAAAAATACAGCGGCAAAACGGTCTTCCTCATGCAGAAACGACTCGAACAACTTTATAGTGTCGAATATCCAAGTGCAGATATTTGGGGGTTGAGCCAATTAAGATGTGAATACGCTTTAAAAAATCAAGGTAAAAAAGTTGAAATTTTGGGACCGGGTTGGGACAATCAAGGTCCCAGACAGGATTTGCCTGACTGGCATTTAGATAAACTTCGTATGTTTGATCAAAAAACTAATCGTATGTCCGCTTTAGAGAATACTCACATATATAACTATATAACCGAAAAAATTTTTGATGCTTTCGCGATGTGTGCGATTCCAATCTATTACGCTGCGAAGCAGCATAAAGTGTTTTCCATTGTTGAGAGCGAGAGCTTTATTAATTTGTATGGGGATAAAATTAACTGGCCGATATCAAGCTTATTACCGCTTAATGCCGATACAAATTTTATTGAACGCTATATGTATACCCAAAATCTATTAGCTACACTTTTTTCCAATCCATTCTACCTCCATCTCGAACGTTACCGTGTCGTCCAAGCGATAATTACTGAATTAGATCAACTCTATATCGATAGATAGTGTCATTTCGTACCGGTACGATAATTGTCAACGGTGGAAAAGCGGCCGAAGGGCTGGTAGAATATTGCGCCCGATTTGAATAGACATTAAAACGGGTCAACGGTAGGGGAAGGCCTTTCATGAGTACATATTTTAATAGAGAATTCAGATGGTAGAAGAGCTAAATAGGCTTAAAATTCAATTGCGAGAGTCACATTTATACATTGAGAAGATGATGACGAACCCAAGGAAAAAAGCGAAACCATCAAGTGGTAAGCAGATTAAGCCCGAAAGCGGTTTGGTTAATACAGTTGATTCTGAAAGTCACATTCTTATAGACCATGCTAAATCAGCTCAAATCACCCAGAATTATATATCTATAGTCCAGTCTAATTTTATTGGTAAATTGCTCTGGTACACTTTATTTGAAACGCAAAATAAAGAGCTTAAAAAAGAAGAAGCCCTTATTCAAGAAAGTGGATTCTTTGATACCTCTTGGTATTTAGCAAAATATCCGGAATGTAATGTGTTTAAAATGTCTGCAACTATGCACTATGTGAAATTTGGATGGCGAGAAGGCAAATGTCCGAGCGCTAGTTTTGACACAAGTTGGTACTTAAATACGAATTCAGATATTAAAGACGCGGCTGTTAATCCACTTGTACATTATATTCTCTTCGGTAAAAGCGAAGGTCGAAGTCCCCGAAAAAAATGATAGGAAACGATTTGTGAGCAAAGCAACCTTACTTGAAGCTGCATGGGCAGCATTTGATTCTGAGTCATGGAACAGTGCTTTCGAACTCTTTACGAACGCAGAAAAACTTTATGGAAGCGGTTTATTTGAATACAACTTAACAGTATGCCGTGAAAGATTGTTAACCGTAGCTAACATTCCAGCGATTAGTGATCTTTTCCCATACTCAGGTATAAGTGCTTATGATAATAAGTTGTCTGATGATGTAATCGCTGTTGGTATCGCTTCTATGCCGAGTCGCATCGAAACCTTAGAAAAGGTACTTAACAAGATATATCACCAAGTCGATGAAATATATTTATATCTCAACAATTTTGATAGTGTTCCAGATTTTACAAGGAAACCTAAGATTAAAGTTTTCCGCAGTGATGATTTCGGTGATCTAAGGGATAACGGAAAGTTTTTTGGTTTACAGTATGTAGATTCTGATGCTTATTACTTTACATTGGACGACGATTTAGATTATCCATTTGGGTATTTCTCACACTTAGTGCAAGCGCTCAAAAAATATTCCAATGCAGCTGTTGTGGGTTTACACGGAACAACTTATGCGACTAGACCGAGATCATTTTTTGATAGGCTTACCTATAATTTTGAAAGAGAACTCGCTTGCGATATTCCTGTATCTGTTTTAGGCACTGGAACGGTTGGCTTCTACGTTGGTACAGTTAATTCATGTTTGCAGCATTTCACTCAGACAGGAATGGCTGATTTAGTGTTTGCCAATTACTTGAAATCTATCAAGGTTCCATCAATCTGTATTGCTAGACCAAAAGAGTGGTTAACGGAATATATCAGAGCAGATAGAAGTGATACGATCTATCACGAAACAAAAAATGATACTTCAAAGCATGATAACTATCTTTCCGAAAAAGGACCTTGGGGGGTAGAAAATATACTGACTTTAACTAATAAGGTTGATAAATATTTAGATACTGAATCACAGGAATATTTAGAATTTCTCTTAAAATTTGAAACAAGCCATAATAAAATCCCTAGCTTCGATTTAAATATATCTAAATTCAAATACGTCTTTGGTGTTAACGGATTATACTCGCTCTCTGATGTTTATTATGCGGATATAATTAATAAGTTGCCGTGGAATACTAATTCTGAAAATACAAATTTAATTGATGACTTTTTAAATGATTCCTTCGGCGTTTTGCTAGAAAGTTTTGGAATGAATCATTCGGAACGTGAGCATGATTACAGTAGTAATTTAATAATTAATAGTTTTGTAGAAAATTATTTAGAGTTAACAGATTCTGCTGAATTGAAAGCTTTATATCAGACTTATGTATTAAAAAACAATTCACAAAGAAATGATCAAGACGTAATTCCGTTAGTTTCTGAACTTTGTGAGCTCGGTGACACAGCCCCTATTTATAAGCATTTTTCGACATTGAAAAATTTTATTTCAGAAGACTTGCTCGTTAAGATCTATAAAGCTGCAATTATAGACAATTGTGACTTTAGGCATGAAATAGAAAAATCTATAAACTCCATCAAAACCGTTAATGCGATAACGTTAATGGTAAAGATTTTAGGGTTAATCCTTGATGATGATAAAAAGGTCGATGAAAGTATTGAAATACTTGTTAACATGAATTTTTCAGGGAAAAAAAAGCGTCGCTATTTAGAAGAAATCTACGCTTTTTGTAACCTGAAAGGTTATCGTTCTGAATTCAAAAAAGTAGCGTTATTATTGCAGAACTCGAAGTTAGACAATGCTGTTGCTCTAATATTAAGTCAACTGATTGTTAATCAAGAATCGGCGAAAACCCAGGCAGTAATTAGCGGCGTGACCGAGGTTGTTTCTAAAAGTTATTTAGAGGACGAATGCGATTTGTGGACCGCTGAACTAAATTATCAGCTTGATGGTGGAATTCAGCACGTCGTAAATGGTATTAATAAAGTATTTACTCTTAGTGGATTATCAATTATTGATAATATCTCCGAAAATAACCTTAATTTCTTTGAGGCTATTAGTGTTGAAGTGAACTCTTTGCCAGTCGTTTTATCTGCAGGTAAATGTTCTGTCGTTATAGCTGCATATGAGGCCCGTGATACCCTTCAATATGCTTACGATTCGGTTTGTGCTCAAACCTATCAAGACTTAGAAATATTTATTATTGATGATTGTAGCTCAATACCGGTTAAGGACTTTTTAAGTGTTTCGTCATCGGTTCCAACATATATTATTAGAAACGAAACTAATCAGGGACCCTACGGCTGTAGAAATGAAGCACTGAATAGAGCGACTGGCGAGTTCTTCATGATTCATGATGCCGATGACTGGATACATCCTAGTAAGGTCGCTGAGCAGATTAGGTCAATTCATGATACTGAGCTGGTGTGTTCATACACTCGGCATTTGCGAGTATCCAGTAATGGGCATTTAAAACTAGAGAATCATGGGCAGTTCATAGGTCACGGTCCTATGACAAGCCTCTTTAAAATGTCTGTTTTTCGTGACATTGGTGCTTTTGACCCAGTTCCCACTCGGGGGGATATGGAGTTTAAAGCACGGATCAAAAAAATATATGGTGAGCATCTAATTTATGAAGATAAGAGACTTATGCTTTTATCGCTTGACTGGCACAGTAATTCTAAGAAGAAGACTGAGTCGATTAAAAAGAGGCGACTCCTGTCTAATTATAAGAGAAGATACACTCATTTGCAGGTTTTAACTCCATTCTCTAAGCATCGATGAGCATTGATCTAGTGATAGGTGTGGGTATCTTGAGATTGAAAAGGATTAAACGTTGGCTTTTTAAATCATTTAATTGGGTTGATGCTGACGATCTTGAATTATTGAATAGTAGTGTATATTTTGACCATGACTGGTACAAATCAAATTTGAAAGAACTTGAACTTTATTCGAGAAAGGATTTAGTTAGCCATTATTTACTTCAAGATCCTCAAGACTTGTATAATCCCTCAGAGAAATTCGACTCTAAATGGTATTTGGAGCAGTACAGTGATGTAAATGTATCAAAAATAAATCCGCTTCTCCATTTTCTTAAATACGGGCAACATGAAGGGCGACTTCCGACAAATAATCGTGCAACCGCCTGGGAGTCCTATCTCTGGTTAGGCTCATCTTTAATGGAACATAAGTTGGACCGGGCAACGATAGACTCTAATTCTTACATTGAAAAGACTTACTCTCTCTGGGCTCTCGGTCGATGGTACTATTTCAAAGGGAGGTTTTCCGAAGCATCCATTTACCTTCGTGAATTTGTTTCAATAGAGAATGCATACCCAGTCGAAGTTGAACCTCATATATTACTTATTCAAAGTTTGATCGAAATTTCTGCATTTGACGATGTTAATAATTTTCTAACTTTAGCACGTTCAAAGTATGGAAATCTATCGGATTTAGTGCTTTTAGAATGCAATTTGAAAATGGCTATTGCTCAGAAAAAGGGGGGTATATTCAACAAAGCATGGCTTGACGGACTTAATTCTATCTATAAGTCTACAGGTTTAATGTCGCTTGATGTAAAAGGCGATTTACAAAAATTTGATTTAAACGATATATTCGCATGCAAAACCGATAATTATTCTCAGGTTGACGGAGTATTGGTCTCAGTTATCGTCCCTACTTACAATGCAGAAGAGAGAATTGAATATGTTCTGCGTTCTTTAGAGGCTCAAACATGGAGTAATATTGAAATAATAGTAGTGGACGACTGTAGTACAGATCTCTCAACTACTGTTATTAATAAGTTTATTAAGAATTCTACTATTCCAATAACGTTGGTTGAATTGGACGTTAATTCTGGGCCATATATCGCGCGAAATAAAGGGCTTGATTTTGTCAAAGGCCACTATATTACAACTCATGACAGCGATGACTGGTCGCATCCTCAAAAAATTGAGCGACAAGTTATTGATATAATAAGACATAAAGGTGCTATAGGCTCTGTAAGTTCGTGGGCAAGGGTTACCGAGCATGGTGCATTTATCCCGTGGCTTACACAGAATAAAATTATACATACCAATATTTCTTCTCTGATGATAGATAGAAAAGTTTTAAACAGAGTAGGATGTTGGGACGAAATTAGAGCTGGAGCAGATACTGAGTTCTTTTTCCGATTAGTTAAAGCCTTTGGAACTAACGCAATTGTGAGGACTTCCCAAAACACACCGTTAGCTTTGGGGTTAGTAACGAATGAATCAATCACGCAATCAAGTTTGTACAATATCCGAACGCAATTCAGAGGGGTACGAAAGAAATACCTCAGCGCAGCGCAGCGTTGGCATGAGAGTACTACAAAACTATTCATGGCAGCAGGCGCGTCGCATCGGCCTTTTCTTGTACCTAAAATTTTAGATACAAGATCTTGTGAATCTCACGTAACAAATATTTATGACATGACTGATCAAGGCGGTGTTGTAGATGAGGCGTGGTATATAGAAAATAATCGGGATATTCAAGATGTTTTAATTGATCCCGTTACACACTTTATTGACCATGGAATTGCTGAGCATAGAGACCCATCTCCTAAAACTTCGCTTTCCTATCTAGCTTATAAACACTCGATAGATACTGCTTCATCAACAGATAGATATAAATTTATAACGTTACTTGAAAAAGAGAATTCTATTTCGTTAAACTGGCTTAAAGGGAAGCTGGATTATGATACTAACGCCACTACCATTTTAGTAGTTGGTCACGCTGCTTCAAAGGATATATTTGGAGCTGAAATTAGTTTATTAGATGTTTGCAGTGCACTTGTCAATTTAGGCTTTAATGTAATTGTTTTGATTCCAAAATTTAGTAATGTAAATTATATTGAAAATATATCGAATTTCTCATCGAAAATTTATATTTTCCCATATAGTTGGTTTCAATTAGGTAAGAGTGTTAGTGATGTGACAAAGAGATTATTTTTTAATATTCTTATTGAAGAATCTGTATCTATTTTGCATCTTAATAGTTCAGTTATATTAGATTTTGCTGAACTAGCAAAAACAATTAATATAAAAGTGGTTGTTCATCTGAGAGAGTTGTGGAATCACGATAAAAAACTTTGTAGTATGCTCGAATCCGAGCCCAGTGTAATATATAATAAAATCCTTAATATTTCGGATTTAGTAATTGCTAATTCTGAAACAACAAAAACTGAATTACTTGAATTTAATTTAATTGATAATGTTTATGTTGTTAATAATATTGTTGATAGTTCTTCACTTTCAAAAATACCTCTTGAAAATAAGCCGAAAAGACTTACCGTGGGTATAGTTAGTGATAACTCAGAAAAGAAAGGCATCTTTGATTTCTATAAAATAGCTTCGCTTGTTAAGCAAAAAGGAGGAAAAGTTGATTTTTTAATTTTTGGTCCAAATACACCAGAAATTGATACTTTACTGATGGGGAAATGTAAATTTAAAAATATCACTTTCTTAGGATATCATTCTCAGTTAAATGATATCTATTCAAAGTTTGACATTTTGTTGTCATTGTCGCATTTTCAAGAATCATTTGGCCGCACAATTTTAGAAGCAATGGCGTCTGGGCGGGTTGTTATTTCCTATAACTGGGGGGCAACCTCAGAGTTAATCAGTAATCAAGAAACAGGTTGGTTAGTTGAACATGGAGATATTAATCAGGTTGTAGATATAATTCTAGAAGTGCAAAATAATACTTCAATACTTTTTGAAATGGGAAAAAAATCTATTGCACGCGCAAACGAAAATTATGGCATTAAACGTTTCAATAAATGTATAGAACGAGCATACGCAACATTATTATAGCGGCGACTTAATTGATGAATATCTTGAAAAATAAGAAAGTTTATATTCATATAGGACCTCCCAAAACCGGAACGTCAGCAATACAAAAATTTTTAACAGAAAATTCTACGGATATAAAAAAATACGGGATATTCTATCCTTCTCATGCTATGGATTCTAATGGAATAAGCTCAGGAAACTTGTTGGAGATTTTTGTTAGAGATGATTTTGGGAATTTGACGTTTTCAGATACATTACTAGAACGGTTAATGTCAAAATTTGAAAAGTCATCTTGCAATATCTTATTGTTAAGCTCTGAGTTTTTTTTTAAAAATGTATTTTTAATTTTTGAGAAAATTCCGGAGGCGATATTTATAGCATATGTCCGAAATCCAGTTGAGCTTATAGAATCGTCGTATAACCAGTCTGTTAAACGGCATGGTAATACTATGAAGTTTGAAGCCCCCAATAGTTTAAATACGCATACATTGACTCTTTTAGAAAGAACAGTGAATCGGATTGGTCGAGAAAAGTTTATTCTTCGAGCTTATGGGGAACCTGAGTTCAAAAATGGCAGTATAATTGATGATTTTTTAGAATGTTTAGGGGCAAAGAATTATAGGTCTTTAAATACCTCAAAAATAATAAATCCATCATACTGTTTCGAGGCTTTGGAGTTTAAACGATGGTTGAATCAATATAACATGGAAGAAGTCTCATCACTTATCGATGAGGTTTTACAAACTTACGGTGGTAGTGAAAATTATTCATTGCTGAACGAAGCAGAATTTTTAGAGTATAGAAACCAAGCAGTTGATTATTTGCAGAAATTCAATTTTCGTTTAGATGTTGATAATTTGAACTCTTTAATCCATAGAATAAAGCAGGGCAAACCTAAACGTTACCGTTCACAAAAGTATGATTCTGCCTCTCTAGAAAAAGTAAAACTCTATATAAAAAATCATTCAGAGTTTCTTTACGTTAGAATATGTCAACTATTATACAAACATTCACATCTTAATATTTTTGAATCTGCTAGTGTAACTGATTTCATTGGAGCATATACTATTGATGTCATCGGTAGAAAAGTAAATTTATATAAACTTATTTTCTCTAAAACAAGCATCCGTTTTAAAATTCGATATATTAAAGCAATAATTTCATCAATACTCAAAGGTGATAAAAGCTATTATCGCGTATGGGCTATCGGTAAATCTCAGCTTAAAGGCGGAAATCAATTGAAATCTCGGCTAGGGTTGACTAATGAAATTAGCAACGTTGCACTATTAGTGGAGTTGGCAAATTTTAGTATAGTAAATGATAATCTAAACTTTGGTTATTTCTTGCTCAATGAGGCTTTGGCTATTGATGAAAAAAATGTGACAGTGTTAAATATGATTTGTGATGTTGAGTCTAAATTGAAAACCTTTGCTAAGGATCATCATTGAATTTATTAACTCATAATTTTATTAAACTCTCAAAAATTTTAGTTGGAATTCTTCCTACTAAGTTGAGAGAAAAATTTAAAAAAAATGATTATCTGCTAGCTAAGTATTCATCACTTATTAGGACGATAGGCTACTTTCCTGGCTCAATATCTAAATTAGACCGGCATAAACAGTATTTAGTAAATTTGCAGCACCAGAAATGTAAAATTTCTTCCGTTAATTATAATCCACTAACAAATAATTTAAACTTAGTCGTCTTATTAGATGATAAGTCTTGTGAACTAATTACGCAGTTATTTGATTCTATCTCGAATCTAAAGCACGGGTTCTCCTCATATATAATTTTCACTCATGAAGGTTTAATTGAAAGGATAAGATTGAGGGTTTTAGAATTAAAGGTACATGTGGGTCTTGATATTCACGTGGTATCAAATTTATATGGATTTTCCGGGGAATTTTTTGCAATACGGGGTAATGATAGGTTTCACCCTTCGTTAGTTAAATGCATTTCTTACTTTAAGCCCGTCCGAGCTGATATTGCATACGTTGATACCGATGAATATGTGATTAAGGATTCGGCCCGTTCTACCCCAAAATTTTTCCCTGATTGGAATCCTGAACTTCAATTGACAACCGATTATGTGAAAACAGGCGTTTGGGGCCGTGATATCACTGACTTGTTGAACCCCCGTTGTACATTAAAATCTTCTTTCGGCGGTATTACAAATTGGCTGACACAAACATATTTGTTAAACAGAAATTTGAAAGTAGCTCATATACCATTAACTTTAGTCCACACCATTGAGAATGGAGTGTGTGACAGTAAACTCTCGAAAGAGTGCTCTAAAATTATTAGTTCTAGTTACAAATGTCATGTCACTGAGCATTTCGACTACAGAGCGCTATCTTTTTCAAGTTTAGATACTTCTCCTTTGGTGAGTATTATTATTCCCACACGAAACGGCAAGGCACTTGTAAAACAGTGTGTAGACTCAATCTATGCTAAAACATCCTATTCGAACTTTGAAATTTTGTTAATCGATAATGATTCTGATGATTCGGAAAGTATTGATTATTTTAATCAAATCGAAGAATCTGGATTAGTTCAAATCCTTCACTATAAAGGCGAATTTAATTACTCAGCTATAAACAACTTTGCGGTTCAAAATAGTCGCGGGGATGTAATAACGCTATTGAATAACGATATTGAGGTTATTACCGGTGGTTGGCTTGATAACATGGTAGCTCTAGCTCTGATGGAGGGGGTGGGTGCAGTAGGAGCTAAGCTGCTTTATCCTGATAATACTATTCAGCACGCTGGTGTAGTTCTCGGTTATGGAGGCGGAGCTGGTCATGCACATAAATATTTTCCGAGTATGGAAAAAGGATATCTTAATCGTATTGCCGCATCAAATTGTTATACTGCTGTTACAGCTGCATGTTTAGTTGTCACAAAAGATAATTACAATAGTGTTAATGGTTTAAATGAGAGCGACTTAGCTGTAGCTTTTAATGATGTAGATTTTTGTCTGAAACTACATCATTCAGGAAAGAGAAATATTTATTGTGCGGAGGCTGTGTTGTACCATCACGAATCAGTGTCTCGAGGACTAGATAATACTGAAGCTAAACGAATCAGATTTTTGAGCGAACTTAAGTATTTGAAACACACTTGGTATCAGTATATAGAAAATGACCTTAATTATAATCTTAATCTCACTAATGAGAGAGAAAATTTTTCAATAAGTAAAAAGGACCGGATTTCAGCTTTAAGTTGCGAGAGAAGGAACGGTTAATATGAGGGCTTATCTTTCAGTAATAAAAAAGCATGTGATTAATATGTTTTTATTGGGTGAAGTATTCTTCTTTAAAATGATAAGAAAGATATTTTTTATAAAGCATCGTGTTAAATTAGTTGCTATAGCTAAAAATGAAGGGGCGTACTTAGCAGAGTGGATTCATCATCACCTTTACTTTAAATTTGATTCAATCGATATTTATATTAATAACACTGACGATGATACAATGGAGCTAGCTTTAAAACTGTCGAAGTTAAAGACAGTTAGGTTCTTAGACGGCGATAAATATTTTAAATCAAATATTGATGCACCGCAAATAACCATCTATAAAAAGGCATTTTCTAAAGCTCGCAGATTATTGTATAGCCATGTGGTTTTTTTAGATATTGATGAATTTTGGTGTTCCACGGATTTTAATTCAACTATAAAAGATTCTCTGTCTGAAACACATGCCGATGTAGTAGCATACGAATGGGTTAATAAGATAGAGGACCGGAAAATGTTTGAACGACCCTTTCAACCTTATATAGTTGGTAAAAGGGCGTTACAAGTCAAGGTTGTTGTCTCTACTGACGTAATTATTAAGGACATGAATCCACATAATATAACCAGAGGAGATTACGCCTATTTACTTGCCGATGGTAGGAAGTTTGAAAAAGCCTGTAACAATTTTTCACGAGTTGATAAGCAAGAATTATCTAAACCAATAAAAAAGTATTACATATTGCACCGAATTAATCGAAGTCAGAAAGAATATGTTGCATCTTTATCTAGAGGAAGACCCTTATCATTTAAGAAAACGACATCTAGCTTTAAAAGTAACCGTAATGGCTTCGGAAAAGGAATAGAGAATGCGTACATTACTATTGATTCTATTAAGCTAAGTATCTATGAGGAAGATTTGGTGAAATTTATATCTAGGTATAATTTAGAATCTGTAATTATTAGCTGTCAGCATTTTATATGTGAAACATTTGCTGCCACTCTTATCAATATAAGAAAAGCTAACAAAGAAGAGTGGGATGTACTTGAAAAAGTATTAGTAGGCATCGATTTGGAAGAAGTTTTAGACTCCTACACCACGTTTAAAGAACGTTGGAGCCAGTAGGTTCATTTTAGACTGTAACGAATTTCGTGATCTTTCCCTAACTTTGTAGACACTTTTTACTTAGAAACTGAAGTAAGGTAAA
>TARA_R110000765_G_scaffold66454_5_pt1 | contig 13542 bp, 12 predicted proteins | sample TARA_R110000765 | Tara Oceans TARA_R110000765 (sample SAMEA4398168) | marine metagenome | biome: Polar Biome; feature: [MES] marine water layer (ENVO:01000295) within the mesopelagic zone...; material: water (ENVO:00002006), including particulate matter (ENVO:01000060) such as...... | reverse complement strand
TTGCCAGCCTTTAAAGCGCTGATTCCTGGTTTGGTAAAAGCATATGACGCTAGCCCAAAAAAGGAGTTAAAAGAAGCGATTGAGGTGTTTCGCAATTGGGACTATAGAACTTCAAAAGAATCTGTAGCGATGACTTTAGCGCATTTCTATGGCACGTTGAATTACCAAAAAGCAGTTCGACCAACGGGTCTTAATAGTATGGAGTTGGTCGAATATTGGGGAAGTGACTCTCCTAATACCGAAAAGCTGGCGGTATTTAAAGAGACTATAAAAATTTTAAATGATGATTTTGGAACATGGAAAATGCCTTGGGGCGAAGTCAACCGATACCAACGTTTAAATGGTGATATTAGGCAAGCCTTCAATGATGGTTTACCAAGTATTGGTGTAGGTTTTGCTTCGGGAACTTGGGGTGCTTTAGCTGCTTATGGGGCAAGATATACTGCACCTGGCGCTAAAAAAATATACGGTACACGAGGCAATAGTTTTGTTGCCGCGGTAGAATTTGGGGATAAAGTAAAAGCAAAAACCATTTTGGCAGGCGGACAAAGTGGTGATCCAACATCACCTCATTTTGACGATCAAACCGAAAAGTATCTAAACATAGATTGGAAGGATGCGGCTTATTATCGAGAAGATGTATTAAAAAGAGCGCAAGAAACATATACTCCAGGGAAAAGATAATATTATAAGCGTATTGGTATATACTAATGGTAGGTATATCCAATAAAGAGAAGTAGTAGACCTACATAGATTCTTTGGTTACAATCAACGTAGCTTTCGAACCTGCGGATAGAAGCCATTTGTTCGAATAAATTAATTCTCCTTTATCATTATACACATCGACCTGGGCAGTATTTGGTGCAGAAGACCCGTGATTTAGTGCTTCGAAATCTAGACGATTGAAACCATCTTGCAAATCGACATTCACTCCTTTAAATGCACCGGTAAGTAATAGGTTTGGCTCTATAACCATATCATTCATGTAGATTTTAACTCGGTCACCATCTACATATTCATGATCTCTACAAACAATACCTATAAATTTTCCACTGCTTTTCACGTCTCCTAAATACTGGTCAGCAAAAAATTGTCCTGAACCACCTAAACGTTCACCAGGACCAATTCGAGGGTCAATTTTCATACCTGTACCAGCTTGAACCAATTCTTCATCGCGCAGCATTTTAACAGGATTTGGGTCTTTCATATTAACATTAGGCTGCTCTTTAATTAGAGAAGGCATATTTAATACAGGACCCGCACTTGGTTTTCCTAAAGGCTCAATAGGATTTGCACTTTCAATTTTAAGTGGCTTAGACGTAGGTAAATCTGTTTGTGCGGAAACGATAACCACGTTAAAACAGAATAAAATACTAAAAAGAAAAAAAGGTTTCCTCATTGAGTTATCAATATGATGAAATAAAGATAACAAATACCCTGCCATGCGTACTTAAGGCTTCGTTAAATTAACTTCGATACTATGATTATTCGATAAACGAATTACAATTATTTGAGATTTTTTCTTAGAAAGCCGATAAAATTTCCATTCATTATTTTTTCAATATCCGACTGAATGTATCCTCTATTTTCCAACAAACTCACTATTTTTTGAAGGTCGGCAATAGTGTCAACATCCGCCGGCCCTTGTTCTTTTCCAAAACCGCCATCAAGGTCAGATCCAATACCGACATGGTCTGCATTTCCAGAAAGTTGACATATATGGTCAATATTATCAAGTATTTGCTGTAAACTTACGTTAGCGGATTCAGGTGTTGATACTCCGCGTTCCCATGTTGCCGTCATCATCCAAGCATCTAAAACAACCCCAACTACGCCTTTTCGCGCAATAATTTCTTTCAACTGCTCATCGGTAAATTGTCTATGATGATTTACTAATGCTCTACAATTATTATGGCTGGCCCATAGAGGACCGTCATAATTCACCATAGTTTCCCAAAAGCTAAGGTCACATAAGTGGGTAACATCTAATATAATTCCTAATCGTTGAATTTCTTTTAATAGTTCTCTTCCTTTCGTACCAATGCCACCTACAGAATTTGTGCCATGAGCATATGTTCCAGGGCCATAATGAGCAGGCCCAATTGCACGTAGGCCTAGGTCGTAAGATTTTTGTAGGTACGAGATATCGACTATAGAATCTGCGCCTTCTAGGCTTAATAAATAACCAATAGGTTTTTTTTCTTCATCAGACTTCCAAAGTTCTAGGTGGGCCTCTAGTTGGGTTCTGTTAGTAATCTGTACCATTTCGCCAGTTTCTTCCATACTCTTGTACCAAGCCAATTGACCTTGCGTATGTGCCCAAGCCTGCTGCGGTGATTTCCATCCCGGTAGGGTATTGTCCTTATGCACATAGCGTGCAATTTGGGTAGCCATACAGAGTCCTATATTTCCTTCTCTCATAGCCTCTAGAGAAACCGTGTTGTTGCCACGACCTGGCTTATCGGTTAAACCCTGTTCGCTCTTTCTTATTTCTTCTATTGACCATGTGAGGTCACGATTCCAGTCCATAGCATTCATGGACAGGTCTAAATGCGCATCAAATATAAACATGCTTAAATAGTAGATTTATGGGTTCTAGCGGTTACTTTCCAATAGTCGATAATAATACCATCTTTTACAACAGTTAATGTATCGTATTTCGCAACTGTTGGGCAAATGTGTTTTGGTATGGCATAGTGAACATCACCTACTTCTGGAATGGTCAAATCATCATATTCAACTACTAAATGCTCTTCTGATTGACTAATTTGGTTACTGTGCTCAAGGTCTAAAAATTCAATCCGTGGAAAAGGCATTTCTGGAGCTATTGATTTATGTCCCAAATCAAAACATAAGATACCGGTAGTAGGTTTGCTGAGTATTCGAGTTAGTAAAACAGCAGCAGGTAGAAAATTCATTTCAGGAAATTGAGCACCATAACCTATATCCCATAATAAGGTTGTACCTGGACTTGATTCTACATTTTTGCGTTTGCAGTGAAATGGAAACGTCGGAGACCCACCAGCAACAATTTTTAGGCTAGGGATATCTTGGTCTTCTATAGATTTTTTTAATAATTCGACCTCTTCAAAAGCAGTATTGCATTCTGCCTCTCTTATTTTCGGGTCGGTATTTCTTAAATGACCATCATAAACATGAAGGCCTTCTGCTATCAAATTAGGGTGATTGTTTAATTGTGTAAATAACTCTAAGGCTTTTTTATCTGGAGCAATACCAGTTCTGTTCATACCATTATTAATATCAACCCAAAGATGAATTTTGACATTATTGGCCTCTGCTAAATTCCCTAAAATAGAAACCATTGTCTCGTTATCGACTATAGTAGAAAATTTTGAATTTGGGTATTGTTTTGTTAATTCAATATACCGTTGAGCATTTGGCCCAATAGGTTGCATGGCCAACAAAATATCTGGAGCATTACAATTACCAAGTAATTCTGCTTCGGCGATGGTAGCGCATTTGAATTTCTTAATTCCGCGTGCCATCTGCATATTTATGATATTCGCGTTCTTGTATGTTTTTACATGCGGACGCAAACGATTTACATCGCCAATCATAGAGATCATCAACTCTATATTATGTTGAATTCTATCAGGATAAACCAATAAAGAAGGAGAGATAACTTCCTGTGTATTTTTTAAGGAATACCAATTTTTCTTTTGCATAGCTCTTAGTGATGTAGTTCGAAATGAGCTTCTATTTCAACAGGGATGCCACCAGGTAGTATCATACCAACTGCACTCCGTACACCTACGCCATTATCGGGTCCGAAAATATCTGCCATAAGTTCACTGAAACCATTGATGACCAATGGTTGCTGTCCAAAATCAGGGGTGGAATTTACCATACCCAAGGTTTTGACAATTCTTTTAATCTTATCGATATCTCCAAAATGAGTTTGTATGGTAGATAACATGGTAAGTGCAACTTGCCGTGCAGCTACTTTGGCTTCCTCCATAGTCATGTCATGCCCTGCACGGCCAATGATTAATGAACCGTCATTTTTCATTGGACCTTGACCGGAAATGTATAAAAAGTGGTCAACCACTAAAACAGGTTTGTAAAGGCCTGCAGGAGGTGGTGCAGGGGGTAAAACCAGACCCAACTCTTTAATTCTTTCTGAAGGTTTCATTTTCATAATACTTTAGATTTTAAATAAACATATTAATAACTAAGACACCTACTAGGCCCATAACACCAACTGTAGTTTCCATAACAGTCCAGCTTTTTAAGGTGTCTTTGACCGAAAGGTTGAAATATTCCTTAAATAACCAAAATCCGCTATCGTTAACATGGGACAACATTAAACTACCAGAGCCTATTGCTAATACCATTAATTCTGGACTAACACCTGTTCCTTGGGTAAGCGGTAAGACGATACCGGCAGCAGTTAAACCTGCAACCGTAGCAGAACCGACACAAACTCTAATAACGGTGGCTATCAGCCAAGCTAATATTAATGGGGAGATAGATGATTCTTGTAGCATGGCACCGATGTATTCACTAACACCACTATCGATAAGCACTTGTTTTAATGCGCCAGAACCAGCAATGATTAGTAAAACCATGGTAATTCCCGTTATAGCACTACCTACCGAGTCCATAACCTCTTTCATTTTTTTACCACGACCTAAACCTAAGGTGTAAATCGCCACCAAAACTGAAATAAGCATTGCTATTGCCGGATTTCCCATAAAAATCAAGGTCTTCTTCAAGAAAAAGGAATCGGGTAATGCAAACTCAGCTAACGCAGCAATAGCGATTAGAATAACAGGTAGAAGTGCACTAATAATACTATTTGCCATACTCGGCATTTCTTCTTCCTTCAAAATAACCGGATTTAAAAATTCTTTAAGTGGAGTCGCATTAATTCCCTTTAGTGTTCTGGAAAGTAATGGTCCAGCAACGATGATAGCTGGTATGGCAACACATATTCCGTATAATAATGTTTTACCGATATCTGCACTAAATGTGGCCGCAATGGCTGTTGGTGCAGGATGTGGAGGTAAATAACCATGAGTAACCGATAAGGAGGCCAACATGGGTAACCCTACATATAATAGTGGTAGCCCGGTTGCGGCGGCTATGGTAAAGACCAAGGGTACTAAAATCACAAATCCGACGGAATAAAACATAGGGATACCTACAATGAATCCTGTTAGGACCACTGCCCATTGAATGTTCTTTTTTCCGAATTTCTCTACCAATTTTGTTGTGATGCGTTGTGCAGCCCCACTATCTGCCACCAGCTTTCCTAGCATTGCTCCTAGGCCTAAAATAATAACAAGGAAACCAAGTATGTTTCCAATTCCTTTTTGAATGGAGTCTACCACAGATAACGGCTCCATACCTTCGGCAATACCAACAAACAGTGATACTATAATGAAGGTGATGAAGGCATTAAGTTTGAATTTGGCAATGAGGATAAATAAGAGTAAAATTCCTAAAATGACAATGATTAATGGCATATTATATATGGTTTGGATAGGTTGAAAACCTAAATATACCATAAAAAATAAGCTCAACATATTTTATCTAAACACGTTGAGCCTATTCAATAAAAATCTACTTACGATCCGTTAATTCTGGAGAACTAATTTTATAAAGTAGACCTGCTAAAATGGCGCCTACAATTGGGGCTAGCCAAAATAACCATAGTTGGTCAATGGCCCAATCACCAACAAAAAGAGCCTAGCTGGTACTTCTTGCTGGATTTACAGAAGTATTTGTAACAGGTATACTAATTAATTAAATGTATTAGGGTTAAACAAAGGCCTATTGCCAAGCCTGCGAAACCTCTTGGCGCCTTGGTATAGGTTGATCCTAAAATAACAAATATGAAAATGAAAGTCATTGCCACCTCAATAATTAATGCTGATGTCATACTGAATCCGCCTAGGGAGTGTTCGGCATAACCGTTGGCTGCAAAACCACCAATAACAAAATCAGGCTTGCCTGAATCGATTAAGAAAAGTATTGCTGCCCCAGCAATACCACCTATGACTTGGGCAATTACATAAGGTAGTACGTTTTTTCCATCAAAACGGCCACCTACCAAAGGCCTATTGAGACTGCGGGATTTAAGTGACAACCAGAAATATGGCCAATGGCATAAGCCAGTGTAATTACAGTTAAACCGAGGTCAAGGGAAACCCCAACATAGCCAATTCCTAATTCAGGAAATCCTGCGGCAAGTACGGCACTACCACAGCCACCTAGCACCAACCAAAGGGTGCCAATCAATTCTGCTATTATTTTTTTCATTTAAAAAAGGTTATTTGGTTTCTATTTATTTAGAAATAAAAACATTATATAAGTCACATAATTTTAACCATTTTGTTTAATAAATACCTAATGTAGATTCAATTTTGCAGAAAATTTTGCATGGAAAGGATTTATGAGTTGTTTTAAAAACGCTGTATCAATACGAACTCAAAAGTGTTTAGTTCGTAATTCTGTCATTTATTTTTTATACCAAATAGTGGTTGCAGAAGACCTATTTTTAGAATGATAAAGTGATAAATAATCCAGCTAATTAAAAATGTTCCAATAACAAGAATAAGCGCTTTGGGTAACAATCCCCAATCTAAATCCATCAGGTAATAAGCTATCGCAACAGTTACGGTTTGATGAAGAATATAGAAAGGGTAAACGGCCCTATTCGCATAACTCAACAATTTACTAGGTTTATTTTGATGTTTGGCGGCGTAACCCAATAGCACCAATATCCAAGACCAAAGATTAATAATTTTTAAAAAGGCTTCGGTAAAATGTCTAGTATAACCATCTTCAAATTGCCATATAATGAGTAATCCTATGAAGCATAGAATGCCTAGAATAAACGCTTTTTTACGTATTTTTTCTATCTCTATCCAAAGAATTTGACCATATGATACCATGATAAATCCAAAGAAAAATAAGGTCATTGAGGAAAAGAAATTAAACCAGTCATTAATTAAATCATGCGTGATATCATAAAAAGGTTCAAGTAATGATTCTAATAAATACAAGGGTAGGGTGAAAATATAGAGTCCGAATGGCTTTTGTATCACTTTGCTAAACCAATCAACTATTTTGGTTTTTCTTTTTTTGATATACACAAAGATGGGTGAAAGTAACACTGAGAAAACAAATAGATAGGGTAAAAACCAGAGATGATGCCAGCTGATATTTCCTTCGGGATAGATACCTTCATAAGCTACGGTACTGAGATAATGGAAATAGGAACCTTGAAATTGACCTTCTGCCAATCGTTCAAAATATATTTGTGGCGGCACTACCACCAACATCCCAAATAGCAGTGGAATACCTAATCTTAGAAACCGTTCCTTATTAAACTGCCAAATAGTTCTTTTTGATAAAGCGTAGAAGGTACCCATACCAGATATTAGGAACAAAATGGGTAAACGCCACTGATTCAAAAATAGCATTGGCCATTTAATCCAATCATAGATAATATTGTTTTTTAGATGCCATCCCCAAGGGACAAAGAACATCCCGACATGATAAAAAATCAAAAGCGAAAAGACCACTACCCGTAACCAATCTAAATCGTACCTCCTAAATGTTTTTTCCATGACCCAATATTTAATTGGTCAAAATTGAGGGAATATGATATGGAAATTAAATTTTAGTATTTACAATTCGTCCATAATTACAATTTTGGAGAGATTGACTTTACGTACTGAGATGGTGAGTAGCCTGTTTGAATTTTAAAAGCATTGTAAAAAGCAGACTTAGATTTGAAGCCTACTGAATCTCCAATTGCTTCTATAGTAAGTTTATTGTATTGTGGATCAACAAGTCTTTCCTTAGCAACAACAATTCTTTTTGAATTGATATAATGGTTAAAATTAGAGCCAAACCCTGAGTTTATTGATTTTGATATTTGATTGGGATGAATATTCAAAAGATTGGCCAAATCATTCAAACTTGTATTTTTGGACAAATAATAACACTCAACATCAACAAATTTTTCAATATCAGTAAATGCTATTTCTTTAATCGGTTTACCTAAGGTCTCGTATTTGTCGGCAACCCAAGATTTGTCAAAGAATCGTGATTCTGTAATAATTATATAGGTTGTTGAAAAAGCGACTATGGTTTGAAAAATTGAAATATAATGATCGCCTCCATCATCATCAAATATGTAGAAAATTAAAAATAGAAGCAGAAAGAAGGCACATAGTATAATAGCTGAATTTCGTGTGAAAATATATTTGGACGATTTTTTTTCAGCATTATTGTTTAAGTTTCTGAACCATTCTTCTCTGACTAATTTTAAGCTCAGTAATGTATATAGCAAAAGGCTAAAAAGTATGAACCAATCTAAAATGTCTTTTATAAAATGATAATTATAATTAAATGATTCTGGAACGGTTGCAGTTTCCATTTTACTGTAATATGCGCCTAAATAGGCATTCAATTTTACAGAAATAGGAGCAAGATAAAATGGGATTTGAGATATAAAATAACCAAGTGGTAAAACAAAATGCCACCAATGTTTCTTAAATGAAATAGATGTTCTTTTTAAAAAACCATAAATAGAAAAGTATAGAAATGGTCCTATCAACAGAACCAGGGCTTCAGTTGAATCATTCAATACTAGTATATATTTCATTAGGCCAGTGTAGCATAAATAGGTGTCCGAAAATACAATTGCTCCAAAAAAGATTAAGAGTCCTAAATAAGTCAACGGTAAATTACCTTTGCTCTTGGTGAAAAGTACAATGCTTAAAAATAGATTTTGAAAAACGCCTAATAGCATAAAACTTGACGTAAGATTATGTCTTATCGGAATTTGTTCTATGATATCATTGAGCATGTTCACTTTAACTTTTTTCTAAATAATCTTTTAATTTTTGAGGTCCTTCTAACATAATACGAACTACGCGTAACGTACCATCGTCAGTGGTATTGATCTGCCATTTTATTAAAGAGATGTTGCCTTTTTCTATTTCAATTCCAGTAATACTTCTTGGGTGTACACAACTACCATCGTTAAATAGGGGTATATCGCCCGGTTCAGGAAAACGGGGTCTATGCGTATGGCCAACAACGGTTACTTTTAAACTGTTTTTAAGGATCCATTTTTTAATACGTCGTTCAACTTTTATAAGTTCTGTGTAGTTCTTGGCTGGTGATGTTGGGTCAGCAATACCCCAAACCTGTAATGGTTTCCAGAGTACCCTCACTAAAAATCTACCCCAACGCCAAAAAGTATAATTCCACCAATCAGCCTGGTGGCCGTGGGTTAGAAAAATTTCCTGCTGAGTGTCCCTATGTTTTAAGATAATTGCTTCATGATATTTAATTCCTTCAAAAAGCGCCTTGTCTTTATCTTCTATCGGTTCAAAATAACTTGACAGGTGTTTCTTTACGTAATCTTCATCTTTATAGACCATATCATGGTTTCCCCAAATCATATGTAATCTATGTTCTAAATGAAATTGCTTTAAAAGTTTATAAATATTTTTGTGGGCTTCAAATAAGGATGCAAAATTAATATTCTCCCAAAGTTCATCACCATCACCGAGCTCGCAGTATTGAAATCCTTCTGAATGATAAAATTTTAGGGCATGAAAATAGATGTTTCTATTATTGGCAAATTCATCGGCAAAACTGTTGTCACCCCTGTGACAATCACTAAAAAGTATGAATTTAGAGTTGTTGTCAAATGGAATGACCTTGGCATTTTCATAAGCTCTATTAAGTCTACTATCCGATGCCATGGGCTTTTTTCGTTAAATATCCGAAAATCCAGTTAACCATAGGGGGTGAGTCTCCTAAAAAACTTGTATTGTTTTGTAACTTTACAGTGATTTAGTAGACTAAATAATTCATGGTTCAGCACGAGAGAAAGATAATGCCTGTAAAGCACCTCATTAGTTTTGAAGAACTTCTTAAGAAGTACGATGAACATTTAGAAGGTGATGATTCCTTTTTAGCCGCTACTGCCGAGAGAATATTGTATGCTCAAAGCGAATACCCAGAATTACGTGACGGATTTTCTGATTTTACATTGTTAGAAAAATATAAGGACGTAATTGATCGTATTTTACAAGATACATTTACGGAAGCTTTAAGTACGAATGAAATAAAGGTGGCTACCTTACCTTATCAAAATACCATTATAAAGTCTTCGAAACGCTTTCAGAAAATTATTAGCGAAGCGGGTAAGGAGTATGAGCCAGAACTGCGAAGTCTTGGCGACGATATGGATTATATTATGAGCTGTGTGGTCATATTAAATTTCTACTATGGTTTTCAGTTAGACTTTAGTCGCCCATACTTTTATGATATACCAGATGTTAATGGAGTAATGCGTCACTATCGCGTTTTATATAATGCTGATTTTATTAACATTATTCCTACAGAAAAATCTAAGAAGATTACCCAAGAAGATGTAGATGAATTACTTGCAAGGCCAAATGATGTTAATCTTTGGATGGATAAAATTCCACCTGAAAGTTTTATATCTAAAGGATTTGTTATCGCCAATTTGTTCGATGTTACTATGGAACAGGCAATTTCTGATATAAAGTCAAAATTGATTTCAAAGGACCATTTGGCTCCAGATAATTTTACGGAAGAACTTCAAGAAACTTTTAAATCGTTTTTTAAGTTGCCAAATATTAGAGTAGGGTTCGCAAACTTCAATGTAAGACAAGATCAGTTCGAGGCAGTTGCAGGTATGGGGTTTGAAAGTTATCTTTTAAATGGAGAAGTAATAGTCGGTTGTAAGCGTGCGCTTTGTGAAGAATCTTACAGAAAACTGATTAAGGAAAATTCATATTTTGCAATTACAGATGTTAATCGGATGGCTGAACAATCTAGCGGGATGGAGCCTTATGCAGGCTTAAAAAAGCAGGGAGTTCAGAGTGCAATTTTTGCACCTATTGCCTATGAGAATAAACTCTTAGGAATTTTGGAAATAGTTTCTGAGAAAAAAGGGGTGCTTAATGGTGTTAATGCTCAAAAGCTTGATGATGTATTGCCATATATTGTTTCAGCATTAGTTCGTAATAATAATGAAAAAAATAATAGAATAGATGCTATAATTCAAAATGAATGTACTTCTGTGCACTCATCTGTTTATTGGAAATTTCAAGAGGAAGCCAAAAGGTTTTTGAACGATCAACTAGAAGGTAAAGCACCTACTTTTAGAGAAATTGTTTTTAAAGATGTTTATCCGTTATTTGGACAAATTGATATAAAAGACTCATCGAAAGCTAGAAATTTAGCTATTCAAAGAGATTTGATGATTCAACTTTCTGAAATTAATGATGTCTTGGTAATTGCATTGAAAAAATGGAATTTACCTATCTACGAAGAATTAAATTTTAGGGTGAACAATCATCTTGAAAGCATTAAAGAAATGCTATATACAAATAGTGAACAATCCATTTTCGACTTTGTTAAAGATGAAATTTCTCCAGTTTTTGAACACCTTAAAAAGTCAGATGTTGTTTTAGAAAAACATATTTTGGCTTATGAGGCTAAAATAGATCTGGGAACAGATTCTTATTATGATCATAGAAAAAATTATGATGAAAGTGTTACGTTAATTAATAAGAAGCTGTCTTCGGTAATAGATAAAAGACAGGAAAGTGCACAGGCAATGTTTCCTCATTATTATGAGCGCTATAAAACCGATGGTGTTGAACATAATATGTATATCGGCGCTTCTATTTCAGAAAATACAGACTACAATAATTTATATCTAAACAATCTTAGATTGTGGCAATTGCAGGTTATGTGTGAAATGGAGAATGTTCATTATGTATTAAAACCAAAATTACCGATACCATTAGATGCCACATCATTGATATTGGTATATAATACATCATTGTCTATCCGATTTAGAATGGATGAAAAACAATTTGATGTTGACGGCACATATAACGCTCGTTATGAGGTAATTAAAAAGAGAATTGATAAATCATTTATAAAAGGAACTACTCAACGTTTAACACAAAAAGGATTACTTTCTATAGTTTATTCTCAGAAAAAAGATGAGTTAGAATATTTGAGATACATCACATTCTTAAGATCTAAAGGCTATTTCACCGATAAGATTGAAATTGTAGAGCTAGAAGGTTTACAGGGCGTTTCTGGTTTAAAAGCTATACGTGCCGAAATTCTATACAAAAGAGATCAAGAGCCTGAAAAGACCTACACTTATGAGGATTTGATGGAAGCTTTAAAAGAATAACACCTGACTTAGTAGCTCTAATTTACGATCTGGACCATAGAATTTAAAAGATATTGCAAACGCGATAACCGATAAAATCATTCCTATCATGAAAATGGTATAGGTCCAACGTAAAAGTTTATATTTTCTATTTAATACAATACCTAGAAAGTAAAGATCTTTTGTCAATGAGGTGTAGATGTAGTCTTTGTCTTTTAGCATTTGTTGAATTGCCCACTCATATTCTGTCAAATTCATTTTATGAAAATTACCGAAGAACAATAGATTAACATTTTTATTTTCTACATCTTCTTTAGTGAATTCACCGCTGGTAACGTTTGGTCTGGTTGCCAGTACGGCCAATATCATTGAAATAATAGCAAACAATACGAATATTACGGTTGGGTAAATTAAATAATCGTTTGAAGGATTATCTAATTTTGGAATAAGATTAGATAGGGCCAATGAGATAATAATGGCATTTACAGATAATAGAATATTTGCTTTGGTATCTGCAATATCACTAAGGGCAATATGATTTTTTAAAGTTACACGATATAGAGTTTGGATTCCTCGATCTGGACTCTCACTTTTAAACTTAACTTTTAGTCTTTCTTTTTTGGCTAGTTTTTTTTCAGATTTTTTATCCTTAATTAATTTTCTAAGGTTTTTATCTTTTTTTTCTAACCAATGCTCTTTAGCATAATCTGTATAATAGTGATGGTCAGTTCTAAAAACCTTAATATTTCCGTCTAACCATTCTTTTGGGCTATAATTTTTAATACCTAAAAGCTTCAGTTCTTCACGTAATAACTCTGAAGTTTCTATGTAGCTACTTTGGGCAAAATGAGAAGAATCTGCATCTCGAATGATTTCATCCATCAAATTAGATGGTTTGGCATTCCATTTTGTGGCCCTAATGCATGCTTTGATTTTCTCTATTCCTTCTTTATAATACCCTTCTTTCAATAAAAACGCTTCTGCTATTTCACAACTACTTTCTTCATGTGCTTCAGTTCCTTTGGTGTAACCAGTGTCATGAAACCAAGCTACTAATTGTAATAGCTCTCTTTCTTGATTGGAAAGAGAACATGCCTCAAGTAATTCTTTAGTACTTTTAACGACTCTTTGTGTATGTCTTAGGTTGTGGTACAGAAAATTTTTATCCAATTTGGTGGTAAGTAGCTCGACTACAAACTGTTGTGTCTTCTCTAAAATGTTCGACATAGAAACTGTTGGTTAGAATTACACAAATTACGAAAATATAAATAGGGTTACATTGCTATGAAAAAATATTATTCCTATCTGTTAATTTTATTATTCATTAC
>TARA_R110000765_G_scaffold63621_17_pt1 | contig 13585 bp, 16 predicted proteins | sample TARA_R110000765 | Tara Oceans TARA_R110000765 (sample SAMEA4398168) | marine metagenome | biome: Polar Biome; feature: [MES] marine water layer (ENVO:01000295) within the mesopelagic zone...; material: water (ENVO:00002006), including particulate matter (ENVO:01000060) such... | reverse complement strand
ATATCTTCGGCACTATACGAATCTATATAGGTATATTTCATTTTCTTAGATTTTTAAAATGTTTATAATTACTGATTCTAATTTATAGTAAAGGCTGTAAATTGAAAATGACATCGGTCAGTTTCTATTGACAATTAATGGAAAATGTTATTATTTCTAGATTATGTTTGTTTAATAATTTCGCCAGTATAGTTTAAAATTTCTAATTTTAACTTTTGAAAATTTTCAAAATAAGAATCTACTTTGGTCTGTAATTTGTCATGGTATCGGTAAAAACTTAATTCGCATTCATTATCGGTACAGTCTAACATACTACCTAAATTATTTTCTTGAATAGAAATATCACTACGGAGTTTTTCTTTTGTGTTTTTAATTTTCTCGATACGTATTTTGTATTCTTGTATACGCTCAAAAAGATTTCGTGTTTTAGGTCGAAAAATTTGGCTATCTAAGAGGCGTTCGGCTAAAATTAGTTCATCTTCAATGCTTTGAAAGTGAGTTTTCCATTGCTGTGTTTTCCAATGAAGTTCTTTTATTTTCTTGCTCTTCTGATTTGTTCTTAAATGTTCCTCTTCCATTATTGTGGGGTGTATTTATTAAAACTACCAACCAATATAAAAGCATTCAATGATATAGGTCAGAAACTAAGATTTAAGTGATAATCCTATGTTTACTTTAATTGAAAACTAATGATCTACATAGCAAATACATTTCTTAATTGTTCTCTACAATGCGGCTAAGGAGTAGACTTCATATAATTAAGGAATAGATAAACTGCGATGGTCAATGTATAATTATAGCATGGTTCTAATTCATTTAGATTTACCTTGAACGGCAAATTTTACAGCCATTATTTTGAAAGTCAATTCAGGAATACAATTATAATTATATTGACAATCTATAAATTAAGTAAGGTTTTACATTATAATTCAAATTCCTTAAAACCTCATCATTTTCCATGATTAATGTAAAGCTAAAATAGGAACCGTAGTATCATATCCTATTTCCTTAATCAAGGGTTTTGAAAATATGCTACTGAAGAAAAAGTGCTTACGATTAATAAACGCTATCATATCGCTGTCCCTACTTTCGACAAAACCGGTTAAACCATCTGAAACATCTTTTTTTGAAAGTGTATGAAAACTATGGTTTAAGGTACCCAATATTTCTCCTAATAATTTCTGGTTTTTCATTTGTTCATCATTCAATTCGGTATTTTTTGATATATATAATACCCTGATTGCAGTGTCGTGCATTTTTGAGATTTCAATTAGATAACCTAATTCTTTACGTTTAAAGGCGGACTTATAATCTGTAGGGAATACTATTTCTTTGGGGGTCGAAAATCGAACATCTTCTGGAACTGCCAAAACAGGGCATTCTCTTATTTTTTCCATAGTGTTAACCGTATTGCTACCGAGTATGATACCTTGGCTTCGCGTAGCACCTTGGGTGCCCATGACTACTAAATCGATATCTTTTTCAGCGATTATTTGCTGTAGGGCTTCCGATAAAAAATTAAAACTAGAAATAGTATGGTACGAATGTTTAGAATTGTCATGGTGTAGCTCTAAAATATCTAAAAGTTTATAAAACTCTTCTTCTGATCTTGTTTTTGCCGCTTCATATTCCCCACTACCAGGTTCAGGAATAAATAGGCTATCGGTGCTATAACTATCCAACCTAAAAACATTTAAAAAATAAAACTCACAATTTAACTTGCTATATAGGTCAAGGGCATACCTTGTGGCGTTAAGGGCATTTTTTGAAAAATCTGTAGGTATTAATATTCGCTTATCCATACTTTTTTTTTTTAGGTTTCTTTGGTAAAATATTTGCCAATTTTATGTTTAATAATGGTAATTATCTGTCTTGAGCAGGTAGAATTAAAAACGGGGTTTCTGAATACAAGCTTACATCTTTGATAACCGGTTCACGGGTCAATTTTTCAAAAAGGTTATGTTTTTGATTAACCATTGAATATAAGTCTACATTCAATTTTTCTAAAAATACTTGAATGACCTTTGCTTTGTTGTCGAACAATTGCCTCCAATGAAAAATATGGTCAACATCTTTTAGGCAGATATCTAATAGTTTTCTGTTAGATTCTTGTTCTGGATTTAAAATTTCTTCTTCTGTAACATGTAATACCCTAATCTTAGCTTTAAATAATGATACTATGAATAGTAATGGTTCTATTGATTTTTTGGCACATCCTTTCTTGAAATCAGTGACGAAAGCTATTTCTTTAGGTTCCTTGAAATCCATTTCACCAGGAATGGCAAGAATGGGACATTTGTTAATTTTGTTCGCTACCTGTATCGTATTGCTCCCAAAGAAAATATCAGCCGCTTCAGTAATGCCTTTATTTCCCATAACGACCAAATCTATATGTAGCTCATCAATTGCCTTAGTCATTATTTTTGTCAAAATTCCTTTTTCTGACAAGGTCTGAAACTGATGTTTCGGGTTATCAATGTCCAATATAATCTTGTGCATTGTCTTTGTTAAATTTTCCTCAGATTCAATTTGTAGTTTTTCTAGTAGTTTTTTACCAACGAGCAATTTTGGTTTTTTTCCTTGTAAAGGTGTTAGTTCGTTAAATACATTCAATAGATGAAAGGTGCAAGGTTTTGATGCCAATAATTTCGTGACATAGAAAAGTGCACAGTAGGCGTTGTTAGAAAAATCTGTAGCAATCAGTATATTTTTCATAATATTTTAATTTTGAGGGAGTACCATAAAAGGAACGGTAATGTGTAATCCTATTTTTTTAATAATTGGTTCAATAAACAATCGTTCTAAAAAAGTGTGTTTATTCTTTACCATAACCAATAGGTTTATCTTTTGCTTTAACTGAAATTCATTGATAGCTTCTATGATACCATTATCAGGTAATTCATGAAACAATGCGTGAATTCCTAATAATTTTTTAAGCTCTGCCTTGTGCTTTTCTTGAACCGAAGTAAGATCATAACCAGCTCGCACATGCATTACATTAATTCTTGATTTATGTTGTGTGGCAATTGTCAACAAAGTCTGCATATTCCCCTTATTATATTCAATCTCATAATCGGTAGGGAATAATATTTCTTTTGGAGCTTCATAGTCAAAATTTGGTGGAATTGAAATTACTGGGCACTTTGCTTTTTTGATTACATGAACCGTATGTGTACCGAATAAAATTTCAGTGGCACCGGTAACGCCCTTTGTTCCCATTACTATTACATCTATATTTTCAGCAGCTACGGTTTCCAATACTTCACTTATTAGAGTATTAAAAGCAGAATGGATAATGATAGTATGATTAGGGTTTATGTATTGGTGTTCTAATTCATCTTTCAATTTCTCTAATTGCGTCATGCTACTTTCCTGTAAAATATCTCCTAGACCAATTTGGCCAGGACTACCAATAATATACTCGGTTTGATAAACGGGTGGGGTATAGGTATGAAGTAAATAGAAGGTAGTTCTTACATCTTTATAGCCCTTTAGCGCATAACGGATAGCTTCTTTCGAGTTATCTGAAAAATCAGTAGGCAAGAGAATTCGTGACATGTCTATATAAGTTATGATTTCACATAAAATTAAGGCAGTGAAATTTGAATAACCATGACATAGGTCAGTACAATAAATTATGCTTTAAACTATTTTTAGCTTTTAAATGATAAATGAATGAAAAGTAGTTTTTCTAAAATTATAGCATCTGATATCCCAGTTCTAGTAGATTTTTATGCAGATTGGTGTGGGCCATGTAAAATGATGGGTCCTATTTTAAAACAAGTAAAAGATGAAATGGGAGAATTCATCAAAATAGTCAAAATAGATGTGGATAAAAATAAATCTATAGCTGCAAAATATCAAGTTCGAGGAGTGCCCACCATGCTATTGTTCAAAAATGGGAAACAGCTATGGCGAAAGTCTGGGGTTTTGCAAAAAAACGATTTAATTCAAATCGTAAAATCGCATGCCTAAATTGTATTATTAAATTTGTAGTATATCTATAATTTTAGTGGATGGCCATCCATAGTTTATTAAAAGGTAAATGTTCAAAGACTTAATCTTTTTGTGTTTTGTAAATTTTATTCATGAATTACCAGAAATGGAACAGTTAAGTGGTAACTAATTTTTTCAACTTTTGGTCTAAACAGAATACGCTCTATGAAATTTAGGTTTTTTGCTACCATTACAATCATATCTAAGTTGCAACTTTCAACAAAATGCTGAACGGCCTCATCTAGTTTTTTTCCTGTTAGGGTATGAAAAGAGTAGATTATATCTGCAAAATATTCCTTTAATAATTCACGGTTTTTTAATTGCTCTATACTTAGTCCGTTTCCTTTAGAAGCGACGTATAAAAAACGCATGGCAGAATTATGCATCAAAACAAGCTCTTTTATCTTTTCCATTACTTTGGCATCATACCCTCTAAGAAAATCTGTTGGAAAACCTATTTCTTTTGGGTTGCTAAATGTTGCCTTTTCTGGTATTGCTAGAACATCACATGGCACTTTGGTGATAACATTACCAGTATTGCTGCCAAAAGAAACAGCTTTTAAACCCGATGCCCCTTTTGTGCCCATAATGATCAAGTCAATGTTTTTATCTATTACTTCTTGTTTAATGTAATCGGTGAAAAAGCCATACATAGCTTTGGTTATAAATGTATGCTTCGCATTTTGAAACGATTTTTGAATCTTTTCCAGTAATAAGTTTAATTTTCTCCTGCTTTCCTTTAAAATACTTTCTTCAAGTATTTCTGGAGGCACGAACATGGTGGGTTCACTACCTGAATATGGCTTAATAGAATTGACATGAACTAAATAAAAAGTACAATTAATATTTTTGAAAAATGATGTTCCATAAACTATGGCATTCCACGCATTGTCAGAAAAATCTGTTGGTATCAGTATATTTTTCATTTTTCACATTGATTTATGCCTAAATGTAAAGGTGCTTAGAATGTTATCAAATGACAATAATCATGCATTTGAATAATTTTCTAATTCTAACCAGGCCAATGCAGAAGGGCCTAATACTGCATCGGTACTTGTAGCGGTTGATAATAGAACCTTAATTTTGCCTTTGTAGGCATTAAAAATGTACTTATCCATGTTAGTTTTTATAGGTTGTAGTAGAATATCACCTGCCTTACTTAATCCGCCCGATAGTATAAATGCTTCTGGGTCTAAATGGGCAATGGTATCTGCCATTTTGCTTCCTAGAACTTCACCCGTTTTTTCAAAAGCGGTCAACGCTATTAGATCTCCTTTTAGTGCTGCCTCAGAAATATCCGTTCCGGTCATATCCTCAAAACTGATACTACGTAATGAGGAATCTTCGCGCATATCTGCCATTAATTCAAAAACGGTTCTTTTGATACCTGTTACTGATGCATAGGTTTCCAAACAACCCAGTAATCCGCAATTACACTTTCTCCCATTAGGATTCACATTTACATGACCTATTTCTCCAGCAGCGCCATGTTCTCCAATCAATAGTTTACCATCCACTATAATTCCGCTTCCAAGACCGGTGCCTAACGTCAATGCAACAAAATTCTTCATTCCTTTTGCAGCGCCATAGAGCATCTCACCTAGAGCTGCTGCATTTGCATCGTTAGCCAGTGAAACGGGTAGCTTGAATGTTTGGGATATTATTTTTGCAATTGGCGTTGCCTCGCCCCATTTTAGGTTCGGCGGATTTTCAATTTGCCCAGTATATGGGTTAGCATTAGGAGCGCCAACACCTATAGACAATATTTGTATTTCCCCTTTCCATTTTTGAAGAAGGGTTTCCACTTCTAATTTTAGTTTTTCCATAAAACTTGGAAACGGATTTTGAGCATTTGTTTTGAAAACTGTCTTATCTATAATATTCCCATCTCTGGTAACTAAACCAACCTTTGTAAGGCTGCCACCAATGTCAATTGCTAAAACTACCTTTTTTGCCATACCGTTATATTATTGTTCAAATTAAAATAATCATATGTCGATTTCAACTGATATTGGTCATATTATAGAAACAAGACGTAGTGTTAAGTGACTTCTTATTCTAAAATAATACACAATTAAATATGAGCTTGTATTGCCAGTGAATTAAAATATCCAAGAAAAATCGTTTGGTAAAAATTCTATTAAAAATTTATTTATTTTAAAGAGTTAAGCTGAAGTTTCTGGTATAACCAAAAAAGGAATTTTAGTATGGTATCCAATAAAGTCTACATTAGATTTTACTATTAGCCTTTCTAAAAAGGAATGTTTTCTGCTCATCATTACCAAAAGTCCAGTTTGGTGTTCTTCAATATATGTTCGAATTGCCTCAGGCATTAATTTTCCTCTTTCCTCAACAAATTCGGAACTAATATTTTTAAAATAATCTTTTAACGCCTTTTTATTTACCTTCTGTTCATCGACCAAATCATACTCTTCCTTTATGTGTAATATGGTTAATTTTGCGTTGTGGGTAGTTGAGAGGTTAATTAAGAGTTTTATATCTTTCTCGCGGTATAACTGTCCATAATCGGTAGGAAAAATAATAGATTTTATTTTTTTAAACTCATAACCAACAGGCACAACCAAGATAGGAATCTTTGATTTTCTAATGACATGAACCGTATGTGTTCCTAGAAAAATTTCCTTGGCACCAGTTGCCCCTTGCGTTCCCATTACAACCAAATCAAAATTTTTGCTTTCTGAAAGTTCCAAGATCTCAATGGTCAAGGTGTTAAATGAAGAAAGGGTTTTAAATGTATGAAGAGGGTTATTAAATTTTAATTTTATATCTACTAAAGTTTTGTCTAAACCTGCCTGTGCAATGTCTACCCCTTTATCGGGTAAAGCGCTAAAAGGAGGGCCGCCCATCATATAATCTATACGATAGAAGGTAGGGGTATAGGTATGTAGTATTTGAAATTCGCATTTCTCAGTTTTAAAAAATTCAAGGGCATAGCAAATGGCGTTCCATGCGTTATTAGAGAAATCGGTAGGCAAGAGAATCTTTTTCATAGTAAAGGAGTTAAATATTATCTGGGTAAGTTCTGCATGACTAAAAAGGGAATTTTAGGGTGTAAACCAATTTTTTCTATAGTAGAACGGTATAGCATATCTTCAAGAAAGGAGTGCCTAGCATTAACCATTACCAATAGATTGATGTCCTTTTTAAAAATGTATTCCATTATAGCATCGCCTTTATTTTTCACAGGCGTACGTTCATTAAAAAGATATGCATCAGGTAAGGATTTTTGTAAAAACCGCTTGTTGTCAATTTGTCTATGACTTAATTCTTCAAAATCTGAAATATATAAACAGTGTATTTCCGATTTAAATTCAGCTGCTAACGTATTTAAAAGTTTAAGTTCTCTTCGTTTATAGGGCAACATGTAGTCTGTTGGGAAAAGTATTTTTTTAGGTTGTTGATATTTATAGTTTTCAGGAATAGCCAATACGGGACAAGAGACATATTTAAATACCTGTACCGTATGGCTACCAAAGGTTATATTTTTATCTGCTGTTTTGCCCTGGGTACCCATAATTATAAGATCAACATTAATTTTGTTGGCAGAATCATTTACGGCATCTACTAATGATTCAAAAGCAGATATAGATTTATAATGATGTTTTGGATTATGATATGTGTTATTAAGTTCGGCAATTAAATTTGTTAGAGTTTCATCTGCATATTTACGGGTAATTTCTTTTTGTTCATCTATTGAATTATCTCCGTTATTTTTAAATGGTCCATAAACTTCGTCTGCAAAGGCATGTAAAAAATAGAAATTTGTTCGTTCGCATTTGTATAGTTGTAATGCATATTTTATTGCATGCATTGCATTGTTAGAAAAATCAGTAGGAATCAAAACAGACGTCATGGTTATTCTTTTAATGATTATCTAAAATATTTCTATCACAACTTAATTACAATGATATAAGTCATCAGAGGTAAGAAAGAAATAAAATGAATAGGGTATTTTAATCTTGAATCGATAAAAGTGGAATGCTAGTGTCAAAACTTACCTCTTCAACCGTAGTATCTAAAAATAATCTTTCTAAAAGGTTATAATCTTTTGAAATCATTATAATAAGATCTGCATTCAGGCCTTTTGCGAATGAAAGAACACCATCTTCTATTTTTTTAGATACAACTCTATGAAAACTAATAGGATTCGGTAATTTTTCTGATAGTCGCTGAACTAATTGTTTTTTTTGTAGTTCTATTTCCTCAAAAAGCGGAATATTTGACTTTGTAACATAAAGCAATTTGATTTGTGTTTTCTCTGAGGTAATGTTATTTACTATTTTTTTTATGGTGGCATCATTATAGGCCATCTCAAAATCAATAGGCAAAACCACTTGTGTAAAGCCTTTGAACTTTGCTTTGTCAGGTACCACCAATACATCACATTCTACTTTTGTAATTACATCTCCTGAACGGGTGCCGATGAAAAATTCTTTTAGCTCATTTGCGCCTTTGGTACCCATTATAATGAGATCTATTTTCTTTTCTTCAATATGCTTTCGTATAGTTGACAAAAAATAACCTTGTTCGCATATCGTTGTAAACTGATGATGTTTTTTTTTTGGATGAAATCGTAGTTATGAATTTTTCTAAGTCCTTTAATTTTTGATTAATGGCTTTGGGGTCTAATTCTACTAGAATATTTGTGCCAAAGTCATAAACTGGCTTTTCTGTAAAGTTAGAACCTTCTACATCGACAAATATGATGAAAAAGTGGCAAGTAGTTTCTTTAAATAAGTCAAGTGCATAACGAATGGAATTCTTAGAGTTCTTGGAAAAATCAGTTGGGATTAATATATTTTTCATCTGTTCTAAATTTATATACCAAGAAAAATAATGGTGATTATATGAAATAACAATGATTTTGATCAGCTCCAGACAAAGGCAAGCTATTCATGAATTACAAAAAGAGGTATCGTAGTATAAAAACTTAACTTTTCAATAGTGGTATCAAATAATAGCTGTTGAAAAAAGTTTAGGTTTTTGGCTACCATGGTTAGCATATCTATTTGATTATCGCCTACAAAATTTAGAATGGCTTCTTTGATATTTTTATTGGAAACACTTTGAAAAATAGGTGTGTAAGGGAATATTTCTTCCAAATAATCTTGTAAATATTCCTTATTTTTTTCTTGAGCGCTTGTAAGAACCCCATTCGATTGTGATACGTTTAAAACATTGAAATTGGCCTGCGAAATTCGCAGCTGTTCCGAAAACGTATTTAATATGGGGTGAGTGTAAAAGATATTATAATCGGTTGCGAATGCAATTTTTTTTGGTTTTGTAAGCGGTGCATTTTCAGGTATTATCAATACATTACAGATTACTTGGGTTATTACATTACCGGTATTGCTGCCCACTACCGCTGTTTTAATACCCGATATTCCCTTTGTACCCATAACTATAAGGGCTATTTTTTTATCATAGACCGTTTTTCTTATGATATCTATAAAATTGCCATATTCATAAAGAATAATAAGATGGTGTTTTTCGTTGTCGAGTAATTGCTCGACCCGCGTAGAAAATGATTTGATTTTTTTCTTGATAGTGATTAAAGGTGGCTCTGCAGTAAAAGCAAAAGAATTGCTATGTATGTCAGAGTCTTTTAAATCGCCAATGTGTAGAATGTAGAAAATACAGTTTTCATTCTTAAAGAATTGAACGGCATATTCTAGTGCGTTCCAAGAATTAGCAGAAAAATCTGTTGGTAATAATATGTTTTTCATTCATTAGTCTAGTGGAGCAAATTTAAACTTGCCATAGAATGTGAGTATGATATTTATCAGTTTCAGTAATTTTAAGTTCAATTTTTTTTGAATTAAATAAGCGATATATGCCTCTTTCCTTCATCAATAAATTAATGAGTTAAGCGGTAATAATTTCGCACTATCTGTCTAAATCGTTACTTGAATTTTAATAAGTTCTTCCCTTATTCTGTTATGTTTATACGCAAATTGTAAAAGTATTTTCACCGTTTTTTATGGGAGAAGGAGTTGGCTATTTTATTGTGGTTGTAACTTGTTAATAACGAGGTATATAGAAATAGGTCTGTCATTTAAAATGAAAGCAGTCAATACCGACTAAGCTTATAGTTTTGAAAATATTAGGTTATTTTCACTGAAAGCTCTGTCTTTAATTGGTAGTGTCGTCTTTCTTTGCTCTAGGCATTACGTGTTAGAGGTATTTTTACCGTAAAAATTGATCCTTTGTTTAATTCGCTTGAAAATTCAAGGCTGGCACCTAAGTATTCTAAATGTTGTTTTGCAATATTAAGTCCAATTCCGGTACCTTGTGTTAAAAGAGCATTTTCAGCTCTAAAATAACGGTTGAATATATGTTTTTGTTCTTCTTCGGGAATGCCAATTCCTTCATCGATTATTTTTATAAGCAATTGGTTTTCTTCCATGGATATCTGTACATCTATGATAGAATCTTCTGAGGAATATTTAATGGCATTATGCACTAGATTCGAGAGTACAAGTACTAATGTTTTTTCATCGAATTCAATGGTAATATCGTCTACATTTTTAGGATACTGGATTTTTTGACCCGATTTAAGTAACATGTTCGCGTCATAAATTACCTCGTTAACTATTTTACTTAAAGGAAGGGTTTCTATATTATAATTAACCTTATTGGTATCTAGTCTTTCTACGGAGAGAAAATCGGTAAGAATTGTATCAAGATATTTTACCTTTTTTTTAATCGTGTTCACATGTTTGGACCGCTTTTCTTGTTGTTCAGTTTGAGTATATTTTTCCAACAACGTAACTGAAGTCAATATACTGCTCAATGGTGTTTTGAATTCGTGTGACACTAAGGATAAAAAACGTGTCTTTAATTCATTCAGCTCCTTTTCTACAGCTAGAGCTTCTGTTAGTTGTTGTGTGCGTTCTTCTACTGTTTTTTCGAGTTTTTTGGTATAGTTTTTTCTTTCGGTAATATCTAGAATAATGGCTACAAAAACTTTGTTTTCTCCCATTGCCGATAATTGTAGATGTACTTCTACGGGATAAGAAGAACCATTTTTTCTTGAGTGCACAGTCTCAAACTTGAGCTTTTCTTTATCACCTTTCAATAAAGGCTGTATTAAGTCTCTAAATTTAAGATGACTTAGTTCTGGTTTGATATCCGCGGGAGTCATTTTAACCAACTCCTTCATGGTATACCCAATGTTTCGCAATGCTTCTTTGTTAACATTAATGAATTTGAAAGTAACGGCATCAAAAACAAAAATTTCATTTAGCGTTTCATCAAAAATACGCGCCCAATGATTAAGTTCTATTTCCTTTTTCTTGCGTTCAGTAATATCAATAACCAAAGCCATAACATAGGTGGCTCCATCAAGTTTAAAAGGGTTCAAACCTGCCTCCACAGGGAATTCTTTACCGTCTTTGCAAATACCATATAAATCGCGGCCATGACCCATTTGACGTTTTCCACTTTTTGCAATAAAATTTTCAACGTGCGTGTCATGATGATGATGGTATCTTGAAGGAATAAGGGTATCGAGAGGTTTCCCAAGTAGTTCATCTTTTTCATAACCAAACATTTCCAGTGCTGATGAATTGGTTGCAACGATGACCTGCTCAGTATTTACAACAATTATTCCTTCAGAAATTCCTTCTGAAAGAAGATTGAAAATATTACTGTTTTTCTGGAAAATGCGCATATATCAAATATAAAAAGATTACAACTGATTCTTATCATTGAATTTCTAGCTCATGAATCATATTTTTAAAATGTACAACTTAAATCTTTTGAAAATGAAGAATACACCTAAAACGATGAACGAACTTTATAAAAGCTTAGGTAAATTGTTTTATGCAGTTGCCATTTGCGATGGTAGTGTGCATATAAAAGAATGGGATAAAGTTGAGGAAATTGTAAAAGAAAAATGGCTATATGTAGATGATTTTACCGATAGATATGGTATCGATGCTGCAAACCAAATTGAGGTTATTTTCGACTGGCTTTTAGAATATGAAAAAACGAGCGAAGAGTGTTTTCGAGAGTTTAAAGAATTTTATGAAGCACATCCGGACGCTTTTTCTGAAGAAATTAAATCGTTGACAAAGGAGACCACTAATGCAATCGCTAATTCGTTTTCAAAAAAAAATAAGTCAGAACTTATGCTTTTAGCAAAGATTGAATTACTATTGAAATAGTTTATAGGTTTACAGTAATTTTAAACTTGACCTTGTTTTTTAAGTTACTTAGATTTAAAAGTCAAAACAGGTAAGTTTGCGTGATTGGCTACATCTTCGCCTATGCTTCTGCTGCCTAATAAAAAATGTGATATAGGCTTTTTGCCTCGCGTGGGTATGGCCAGAATATCAAAGTTTCCCTTTTTAGAATAGTTCATAAGACCATGCTCTACACTATAATCATTGTAAATAATCACCTCTTGTTCAATTGTAGCTGCCATATAGAAGAATTTTGATATACGATCTTCTATTTCGGTATTACTTTTAAAATCGTAATATGGTGTATTAATATAGACAAGGCGTAACGTCGCAGAAAAATTAGCTGCAAATTCCCTAACATTTTTGAAGGCTAAAACCGAATCTTCCTTAAAATCGCAGGCGAATAATATATTTTCTACCTTAAAATCTGGATTTGGCATTTTAACCACTAGAACTGGCACATCTGCTGACCGTACTACTTTTTCGGTATTGGAACCCACAAATACATTACCTAGTCCACTAGTACCATGTGAACCCATAACAATCAATTCAATATGCTGTTCTTGAGCTACTTTGTTCAATTCCTTAAAATCCTTATAGTTTTGAACTATTTCTCTCACTTTAATTTGCTTTAGATATGGTTGGTTCAAAAAAGGATTGAAACGTTTTTTAGCAAGGTCCATGTAATATTTGGCTTCTACATATTCTTGGGCTTCATCTTTAGTAAGAACGGCTTCTGAAATTCCCAGCATATGCAGTACTATAATTTCGGCTTGTTGTTGTTTTGCAATTCTCGCCGCTACATGCAATGCATGTGCAGAGGTCTCAGAAAAATCTACGGGTACTAATATTTTTTTCATTTTAAATGGCTTTTCTACTACGTTCAAATTGTTCTTTGCGCTTTCTTAATTGACGTTCTAAGTCGCTTATCGTATTTGCAGCAGATTTTTCAAAATTATTTTCGTTGGATTTAGCAAATATTCTTGGTCCTGGTGCGCTGAGTTGTATTTCACAGATTTTGTTATTTCCATCTGTGCCGTTTCCCAATTTGAAAAAAACCTCAGCACGAATGACAAACTGATATTTCTTTCCTAATTTTTCAAGATTACGAGTTACGATTTCACTCAACGAACTACTTTCGGGCATGTGTATGTATTGAAAATTAATGGTCATAATGTGTTTAGTTTTTGTTTCTTTTCAAAAATATCAATGCTATTCTTTTTATAAAATGACCTGTGTCATTTCAAGTGTTGTCTTATATTTTAATTTTAAACCTCATTGTAAAAACAAAATATTATGGCACTTAATTTTAATCAATACGCAACTGAGGGCAACACCTTTTTAAAAGATTATGCAAAAGAAATGAATATGCCCAATGACCC
>TARA_R110000765_G_scaffold137245_1_pt1 | contig 13595 bp, 19 predicted proteins | sample TARA_R110000765 | Tara Oceans TARA_R110000765 (sample SAMEA4398168) | marine metagenome | biome: Polar Biome; feature: [MES] marine water layer (ENVO:01000295) within the mesopelagic zone...; material: water (ENVO:00002006), including particulate matter (ENVO:01000060) such... | reverse complement strand
GGCGACAAAGTTACACTTGGTGTTAAAGGTGGTGGTTGTTCTGGTTTCCAATACGTATGGGGTCTTAAAACTGATCACCCAGATGTAGTATGGTCTGATCCTATTGCTGAGGTACTGGTACTTGATCCACTGGCAGAGATGTATGTAATGGGTAGTGAAGTAGACTACATCACTGAGCTAGGTGGATCATACCTTGCAGTTAAGAACCCTACCAGCACAAGTAGTTGCGGTTGTGGTGAAAGCTTTGGGGTTTAAATAAACAATTAATAGATGGAGTTATACTAATGTTTTCTTTACTAGGGCCAGTTATAAGTGGGATATTTAATATAGGTAAGTCCTATATGGAAGAACGTAAAGAAGTTAAGATGGCTGTGCATAAGCAGCATATAAGAAAGATTGAATCAGATGATAAGTGGGAAACACTACAGATACAAGGAGGTTTGAATAGCTGGAAGGATGAGTTCCTTACCCTATTGGCTTGTGCTCCTTTGATTATGGTGTTCTTCCCAGACCTCCGACCATACGCTGTAGCTGGTTTCGAAGTCCTGTCTGACCAGACACTTGTACCTGAGTGGTACTTGTATCTTGTCAGTGCTGTCTTTGCTGCTGGACTTGGTGTTAAGAGTCTTGTTGGTGGTATTAAAAACTTGAAAGGTTAGTTAGATGTATAAAGTTATGCAATTAAGTACTGTAGTTTTAGTACTAACATTGTTTTTAAGCGGATGTAGTAGTACTCCTCCTGTTGCTGAGTGTGACAATGAAAGAAAAACTGTTAAGCACTGGGCAGATAAGTTTGAAATTAAAGATCTTAAACCTTTAAAGGCTAAACAAAGACTTAAGTTCCTTAGATGGTATAATAATACAGTACCTATTACTGATTTTAATCCTGATAAAGTATACCTTATAAGTCTTAACAGAACTAATATGGGATTTATGTTTGAAACAAAACAATGTATCTCTAGAATGGGACGTGTACCTTGGGTTAAGTTTATGGAGTGGTTAGGCTCTGAAGGAGCGTAACTTTTATCTTATCTTTTAACATTCTTATCTCACGATCTTTACTTTCAATACGCCACTCAAGCCCTTCTATCTTTTTTAAAGAGCTATGATAAAGCTTTACAAGATCTGCATAAGTAGACTTAGCTAACTTGTCAGTCATTATACTGTTACTCCTACTTCTTTAATAAGTCTTTTAAGATACCACTCAGCCTTACGTAGGTCCTCATCAGGCTTTCCTTTGTAACCGTACCTCCACTGGTACTTGAGTGCGTTACCTTTGAGGTAACCATTGAACTCCTCCTTTGTCATGCTGGCCTGTATAGCATCAATACACTCAATGCCATGCTCATTGTGGTTGTAGTGTGTTGGGTGATTAACCACATCTTCTTTATAGTTCTCTTCTAAACTTTTAAGTGTTTCATATTTCATAGTAGGTCCTCCACATTTACATATATAAGTACGTTTATCGAGTACATAAGTACCCACATCACCGCATAGTATACAATCAGCCACAACTTTTATCTCCTGTGTTAGGGTCAATGAAACAAGCAGCGCCTTCTTCATCTTCTACAACTTTGTTTAGTACACCAAAACGTTTACCAGATGAGCGAAAGGTTGTTATCCCTTTACATCCAGACTTCCAAGCATCAATGTATAGATTCTTAAAGTCTTCCCATACCACATCATCACCCACATTGCAAGTCTTAGATACAGCTGAGTCAACATGTTTCTGTGCAGTAGAAAGAACATTCAAGTGTTCATTCATTGTTACTTGTTCTGATACTTTACCTTCGACACCATAGTTAGCATAGGCATAGTCAGGTACTTGTACAATCTCAACACCTTCTTCTGTATTAATGGTACGTTGAGTTTCTAGTGCAAACACTGGTTCAATCCCACTACTTACATTGTCTGCTGTTAAAGATATTGTACCAGCTGGGGCTATAGAAATCAAGTGAGAATTTCGTAGACCATACTTGCCGACTATCTCTCTAGTTATAAGGTCAAGTCCTTTTATAAAGGGTGAGTTATGGTATGACCTAGGATCATAAACAGGAAAGGTTCCTTTCTCTATAGCCAGCTCAGCTGAGTACCTGTACGCTGTGTTCTTAAGCACAGACATTACTTCATCTAAGAACTTGATACTATCCTCACTACCGTACTCCATCCCTAGTATCTCTGAAGCATTAGCAAAGCCTGTGATACCCATACCTATCCTACGTTTGTTCTTAGCTTCACGTTCCTGTTCAGATAGTGGAAAGATAGTACGATCAATAACATTATCCATAGCACGTACTACGTGAGGAATGTCTTGTTTAAACTGACCCCAGTTAAAAACATATGGATCATTTCCAAATTCCATCTCCTTTACTATATACTTAACTAAGTTAAATGAACCAAGCAGACAAGCACCATAGGGCGGTAAAGGTTGTTCACCACATGGGTTAGTAGCAGCTATGTACTCACAGTACCTAAGGTTGTTCTGCTCATTGATAGTGTCAATGAACAACACACCCGGCTCAGCCCACTCCCATGTGGCCCTCATGATCTCATCCCACAAGGCAGCAGGATCAATGGTATCTACCACCTGCCCATCCCATACCAGATCAAAGGCTTCATCATTCTCTAGTGCTTCCATGAACGCATCAGTCACAGCCACAGAGATGTTAAAGTTCTTTAGTCTTCCATCGTTTTGCTTGGCGCGAATGAACTCTTCGATATCCGGGTGGTCAACTCTGAGTACACCCATTTGAGCACCTCTACGATTACCCGCAGAGGATACAGTATTACAGACAGCATCATAGATATCCATAAAAGACACAGCTCCACTAGCCTTTGACCCAAGGGTCTGGATAGGTGCTCCTCTATATCGAAGAGTGCTGAAGTCATAGCCAATCCCACCACCTTTACGCATCGTCTTGAAGGCGTTAGTAGCACCATCCATGATGCCTTCAGTGGAGTCCCCAATAGTTTGAGAGACAAAACAATTAAATGCTGTAGTCTTTCTAGGGCTACCAATAGCGGCCTGAACACGACCCGCTGGTAAAAATCTTTGGTCCAAGAATATATCTTTAAGTTTTTCACGGTGTTCTTCTCCATCATTAAGTCCTCCTGCTAAACGTGCCATTGCTTCATAGAAGGATTCGTTAGGGCCTCTATACTTTTCTTTATGTACCTGTTCACTTATAGCTAGTGTTGGTCCTTTAGTGCAAGGTTGTTGCATCGTCATCGTCTTGTAATCCTATTTCAATACTATGTAAAGTTATCTTAGCTGCGGTATTAAGAAACTCTAATGATTTCTCATTCTTATTAACCTCAATCTCCCTAGCTATACGAATAAGTAAGTTAAATCTGTTAACTAAAATGTCTGGATTAAAATCTAAACTTACAAAGTCATCAGATATTGGTGGTGATTTATTAAACATATGACTTTTCCTTATCTGCATAGTCTAAGCCTGTAAGAACATCAGAGAATAACTCTGGATGTTCTTGTACTCTATCCCAAAACATATCAAGAATAATCTTAGCATCTAACCCCATGATTTCAACAATGTCATGGCGATCATAGTACTCACACAGGCGATTCATTAACTCTTCATCGGTTATTATTAGACCTGTTAACATCACTTGTATTCCTTCTTCATACGATCTATACTAATAAACTCTGGATCATAGTTACCATCAACGACATTACGCTTGACAATAACACCACGCCACCATAGTTCATTAGCTTCTCCTGCAAAGTCAGCAAAGTAATCACTGAATACACCAGCCATTAACCCTTGTATACGGGAGCCATCAGCTTTAGTACGAGTAGCATAGTCAAGGGTATGTAAGTGTCCAGATGTACATGACTGATACTGTTTAACTAGAAGAGAATAAGCAGGATGTTCTCCACTAATCGCTCTACCCATAACACCACTGGTATGGTAATGAGCATAGGCCACTCCATCAATGACCTTGATGCCGGGAGTCGCACCACGATAGGGGATAAACTCCCATCCAAACTTTTTATAATGTAAATCATCCAGACTAATAATCCCATCAAGGTGAGCTGCGTCAGTAGAAATAGCTCTGCTGATACGATGTTCATGATTCCCCTCCAACATGTACATTTTAGGCTTACGTTTTTTAGCTTTCTTTAAAGGGGCAAACAACTTTTCTTGTGCATCTATTGTAGCATTAACATCGTCTTTGTAACGTCTACCTTCAAAGCCTTGAGTACCTTTGTCGTAGCTACATAAGCTAGGTAAGTCTGCCATGTCTCCTAAACAGATCACCTTGTCAGGTTTAATATCTACTATAAGTTTACCTAAGAGTTCAAACCTTTTGTTATTAAAGTCTGGGTGTGCATGTGGATCAGGGATAACTAAGTGTGTTGTCATAACCATTCCTTTGGTATATCTTTGTCAGCATAAACAAACCTATGTTGAGTACACCAGTCACCGTATGTAGTCTTAGCACCTTTATACAACTTCTTGCGGCTGCTGCTAAATACGAAACGAATGTCTAACCTTGGGTGTTGTTCTTGTACTAACAAATGTTTCTTTCTATCTGCACTACTAAACAATCCTTTAGCTTCAATGATGATACCACTAGGTAAAACAAAATCAGGTGTATACGTATGATTAGTTATTGGTTTAGTATATCGAAGCTTTGTTGTTTCGTATAATACTTTTACATTCCTATCCTCTAGTGACTTAGCTATCTTATCTTCTAAGCCACTCCTATACTTACCTGTTCTCATTCTGTTGTATCTCATTGGTTACTCCACTTCTACTTGGTACTCAGTGCCACGGTTTAGAACAAACGTAACATCAGTACTAAACCCTGCTGAGTTAAGGAACTTTTTAAATAACTCAAGAGGTCCTCCTTTGTCTGACAAGGCAGAACCACCATTGTATGTCTGTGATACAGAGGCTTCCATGTCTCCATTATTATAGGTAAACGTAAACTCTTCAAAGAAATCATCAAGGTCATTATCATTAAGCATCTTTGTTAACTCCTTTTTCTGGTACATCAGGCTCACGTACTACCTCAGTAAGCCACCGTGGTCCATAACTATAGAAGAAAGTACGTAACCCTTTTCCATCATTAGCATCAGACCAACATGTTTCTTTATGGGCACAGTAAGAACAGTTAACACCTAGTTTCATGTTACCACTCTTACCATCAGCTATAGGTTCATAACACCTCTCTGGTGGTTCAGAAGATTCAACTACCTTTTTCATATGTTTGATACGTTCAACAGGGTTGATACGTTCCATCTTATGAACAGGCATGTATGTCAGCTTACCTAACTGCTTCTCCATCACAAGGAACCCTGCTTCTTCAGTGTCTTCTGCGTGTGCATATGCACTGATCTGTGCCATATACCCGAAGGCATCGTCATCTGCTAGAGTACCAGTATCAAACTTCTTAAAGGCAAAACTAGATGCACTCTTAACGTCAACTAATGCACCATCAATCTTAGCATCAATGTGTCCTTTGATACCTTCAATCTCTACCATATGTTGCTCATGCTCTACCTTATGTCCTGCTTCTTTAGTAAGAAACAACATTAAAGATTCAATAATATCCCCGAATAAAAACTTAAGTCTTGTCTCAGGTGTTAAAGATTCTTTAGTATCATTACCATTTACATCATACCATACTTGTCGATCACCTTTACCTATGTTAGACATACGTAAAGTACTGTGATCAGTTCTTTCAGTAGCTAACAATTGCCTAGACATAGCATGTTCAATGTCTTCTAAGAACCATGCCATATTCTTTGGTTGTATTTCAGCAATACCTACATCAATGGTGGATAGTATATCTTTGACTAACGTATCTACTTTCTTCATTACTCTACCTTTCATAGTAAGACTGGCCTACCTCCTCTACACCAGTACCCAAGGCTATTCTGTCTATGGAATTTCGACTACCTTGGCCCATGCGTAGATGTTAATCGTCTTCGAATGGATCATTAACGTCAGATACATCTGCTGCTTTAGATGCAGTAGTTTTATTAAAAGAGAATCCTTCCATGTCACTGTCACTAGAAGTTTCACCATCACCACCTCCACCAGAGGTGTACTCAACCATATCAATAACTTGTACGATATTAAAACCAGCAAACAAGCCGGGGTACTTACCGTCATACGCCTGTACCTTGACGTTAGCAGTAGTACCATTACCTACAATACTACCATCGACATCCATGCCTGACATATCGACAACCTTAGGAGGGAAGTTAGTCTTACATGTAACAAACATACCACGATCATCATCCTTAGTACGTATACGTTCACCAAGTCCAATATCTTTGATAGCTTTCATAGTAGCTTTATCTAGTTTACCAAGGTCTACAGTAAATTTACCAGCCATCTCATTCTTCTTAGTTAAGAAAGGCCAGAATAGTGTAGCTTCTACAACAGTTGATCCTTGAATAGCCATTAGTATAACTCCTTAATTTAGAGGGATATCTTTTATAATTAATCCCTAGCTTCTATACATAGTATACATATAATTTATTAGGCAGTCAACACTTAATGTGTATCAACCCATGTACTACCTGTCCTATACTCTGCATCAAGTGGACAGTTAAGGTTAAAGTGTTCGCCAGACATAACAATAGACTTCTTGACTAACTCTCCAACCAGTTCAGCTTGGTCCTTAAGGACTTCTATTTGGAACTCATCATGAACTACAGCTACTTGTCTAGCATCTAGTCCTCTTTTCTTGACCCAGCTATGCCATAGCAACATAGCATACTTCATGATACATGACTCAGCTCCTTGTAGGTAGCAGCTAAGTGCAAAATGTTCAGACTTAATTTCTATCTTACGCTTGTCTAACCCAACCAATCTTCCAAGTCTAGCTGTACGGGAAGCGTCTTGTTTGAGACTTGCGAGTGCTGGCAAGTTGTCAAGGAAAGTTTCTTTAACTCTTCGTCCATCACTTGAACTTCCTCCAATGATTTGACCAACCTTTTCATCTCCAGCGCCAAGTAACCACGCATAGATGAAAGTCTTTGCAACACTTCTACCTGACCATACTCTGTGTTCATCATCCCATACTCCTTTGTCTATACCCATTGCTTCTAGATTCTTAGTGTGTATATCACCATTGACTACCTCTTGTGTGTAGTCCTTGTCGTTCATGTAGTGTGCTAGTATTCTTAGCTGTACTCCACTAGCGTCACAACCCAGTAAGATATGGCTGTTAGTGTCACCAACAGTGAAACAACTACGACAATCATCTCCGTAAGGGGAGTTTGATCCCGGTATATTTGCCATGTTGGGTTTATTATGAGACATCCTATGAGTAACAGCACCAGTGCTAAAGCAAGTACCATGAACTCTATCGTCTGAACCGAGAGCATCTAACCATCCTTCCACTTCTTTTGTGCGTGAAGATACCATAGCATACTCACCCAATAACTTAAGCTCAGGAGGTGCACTATCAAATATTGTATTTAAATTATCTTCAGACAACTTCCACATGTACTGTTCACGTTCATAAAATAATTCTTTAGTAATCTCACCTACCTTACGCTTAGCATACAAATCTTTGTATGATTGCGTACGATAGGTAGGTTTCCAGTAACCTTTTAGTCTACTAACTTTCTGTTTAGGAGACTTAAGGTTGAACTCTTGCCAGTCAATACGTGTAAATACACCAGCAACATTAGTCCAATCATTGTAAAGAAACTTTAAACCAACCTTAGATATAGTCCCATCTTTCTTAATCTTAGGAGATATAGTTCCACCACTAATAGGTTTGTCTGGTGTAACTTTTTTTATTATACTATCTAACTGGCGTTCCTTATCTTTAAGCATGGCAAAGAGTTGATGTGCCTTCGGTACATCTAAAGCAAAGCCAAGTTCCTTTTGTTCCTCAAGTATGTGTTGACTTAAGTGCTCAATCTTACTTGCTTCTACGCTTCCGAACTCTTTGCCTTCTAACTTTAGATAACAGGCTACCTTATACGTTAACTCTACATCATTAACACAGTAGTCAAGCATCTCTGGTGTATACTCATCGAAGTCTTTGAAGGGTAACTTAGGAAACTGTAGTATTCTACCCCAGTTATTAAGTGAGTGACCACCCTCTCTTGTGTACTGCTGTAACCTAGACACAAGTAACGTGTCAGTTACACGACTAGCCTTTATCTTAATACCCATTAACTTCTTAAGCACACGCATGTCATACCCTATAAAGTTATGACCTATCCAGTGATGTACTGTATCAGCAAAGGCTTCAAACTTATCAAGATTAGATGGAGTCCATTTGAATATCTCACCTGTATTGTAATCCTTACACACAATACACCACACTTGAGTAACAGTATTGAGTAGACCATCTGTTTCAATGTCACAGATAACCTCTCTTTGTTTAGTCATCGGCATCATCCTCCGGTCTATCTATCTCTGTTAACCTACCTGTACAATCGTCATAGAAGATATGACTGGTAGGTCCTGTCTTACCACTGAACCTGTTCTTGACGATACGAATGAGCGTTGTGTTACGTTCTCTTGTATCTTCTGCTTGTCCGTTTCTTTCAAGACCCATGACGATGTTAGATAGTTGCCCAACCCCTGCTGTTCCTCGTATATCTGACAGACTGAGTTGACCGCCTTCTTCCAAAGACTTCCCTGATACCCTTTTGGTGTGTGCGATAATGTGTAAGTTGATATCAAGCTCAACTGTGAGCGCCTTAAGCTTGTGTGCGATCTCATCTAGCATCTTCCTTTCATCACCACCTTGGTCAGACACCATAAAACTTATGTGATCTAACACTATAAATTTACAGTCTAATCCTTTAGCAAAGTAAGTTATCTTATCACATATGTAATCAACACTATTATCTTTCCAAGATTCAGAGAGTGAGTGTAACCTATTAGTACCCCATGTATTCTGAGTACCGTCCCATAACTCTTTGTCATTGATGTGTACATCAGGTAAATGAGTAGGTCTGTTAACCTCAAGAGATACTACACCCCTTGTTGTTTCCCAGCCTGTCTCCTCAAGGTACATCAAACCTACGTTAGCTTGAGTGTTCTTAAGAATATGGTAAGCCATCTCTCTTGATACAGAAGTCTTACCACTACCACTACCTGCTATGATAGTAACCATCTCACCTGTACGTACACCATACGTCATGGCATTTAACTTAGGCCAAGGGTACTCAAATGAAGCTTCAGCTCTTGGTTCTTTAAGTATAGCAAAGGCAGCTTCAGCACCACTGATAACATCATCAGGTTTATATTGCTCTGCTTGCCACCATATTTTATTGTACACATCAGCTTCGTTATTCTCTAGGTACTCACCTATGTCCTTACGTTTAAGCTTGACTATCTTAGCTTTCTTAGGGAACAAAGAGGCAACTTCTTTAGCTGCTTCAGACCCTGCCTTATCATTATCAAGTGCAATGATAATGTTATCAAAGGTATCAAGCCATTCAAACGAACGCTTACAACCTTTATATGCTTCAGTTGCAGACTTCACACCAACTACAGCAAACTTAGAACCCATCATCTGAAAGGCAGACATAGTATCTATCTCACCCTCACATATAGTGACATACTTACCACCATTGGTGAAGTTAGATTGTCCGAACAACATACTTTTACGTATAGGTCCTTCAGTAATAAAGTCTTTAGTCTTAACGATACGTTTTTTATAGGCTATAGTCTCACCATCCTTATTAGTATAAGGGTAGTAGTGTTCAACTATAACACCATCTGTTAACTTAAGACGTACCTTGTAGCTACGCACAGTATCAGCAGTGATACCTCTGTCGTTAATAGGTCCTACCTTAGTACCCTCAACATCAGAGATATCTTTAGTAACTGTTGCTAGTTCTACCACGTTGTCTTCCTTTCTCTTTGTACCATGCCTGTATGCTTCACATACAAAACAATACATATGTCCATCATTGAACAATGTGTTACCATCAGTTGATCCACAAGATGTACACTCATGCCTACTAACCATAGTAGAGTCGTTGTGTTTAGTATTGAATGTCACTCTTCTCATCTCCTGTACTATAGTCCCAACGTGCCTCTTCACTAGGTGTGATAGCATCAAGGTTACCTTGAATAACTATCTGACACGTAGTGCAAGGCTTAGGTCCAAACTTATCATACACCCCTACTTGTGTAGGGTCAAGTTGTTTGTTACAGATATAACATCTACTCATTTAACTTCCTTCCTAGTTTCAAGACCTTTCTTAATGGCATCCTTTACTGCCTTTTTAACACCATACTTCTTAATGTTTTTAGATATTTCAACAGGCTTACGCCCCGGCATATCAATAATAATTTCTGGCATAATAATGTATCCTTATTTAACTGGTTAAATGCTACGCTGCGTCATTTAATCCTGCATCATAGCCATCATCATACCCTGAGTCATACCCTTCAGGATAGTCATCCCATACTGGTGTGTTACTAAGGCTATCCTCAACACCATTCAAGTGTTCAGCAATAACCTCATACTTACAGCACCTACCCTTACTGTTATTGTAGTCAAGAGGAATAGATACGACATCAGCAGGGTTAATCTTAATGATCATAGTATGTCCAGAAGTACCCCACATACTAGTCAGGTACTCCATAGAACAGAAGTGTAAACCAGTAGAGCAAGTCTGACTAGGGTCATCCATCACTTCATTACGAGGCATCTCACATACTGATCCAACAGTGTTGTCGTACGTATCGCTATGCTTATCACGATAATTACTTCTAACATTTTTGTATGCTAAGAAGCAACCATCTTCAGTGATAGGTAGATTGTTACACTCAAGAAAACGATAGAGTTCTTTGATTGCTCTACCAGATGTGTTGTCCATTAGATTACCAAGGAACGTAAGCATAGCTTCACTATCATGACCATTACTAATCATGTCTTTAATTCTCTTAGTAATACTGTTGTGTAGTTCTTTATCTTTGTAATACACAACACCATCTCGTACATAGATATCTCCGTTACCGAAGTCATCGACAACCTTGGCGGCATTACTTAAGTTAATAGCTTCTTCATAGTCACCAAGACCTAAGGCTTCTTTAACTCTATTAAAAGCCATGTGCGAAAATGGTACAGTCAGTGTCTCATCATCAGTGATGATAGTAGCTGCACTGGACGTAACGATATGTGCTTTATACATTGCAAAACTCCTTCAGTTTAATATACTCTTCAATAGAATTATTGAAGATTTGTTTTTGGTCATCCGTATCGTACGTTGTGGCAGACGTTGCCAACTTTAATAAAGGATAACGACCAAAGAATTTATCCTCTACTTCTTGATGCTTATCACAGAAATTATCTACTATGTTTTCATAGTTATTAGTAGCTCTACTTAAGTGCTTGTAACCACAGTATAATTTATACTTATTAGTATCTATTATACTAAGATAATTATTAATTCTTTTTCTATAAAGATTATAATAACTTGTATTAATATCAATGTCAAGATTAAAAAGTCTATCATTACGTAACTTAAAAGTGTTCATACCTTCAAGGTAACTAAACCTCTTAATCTCTTTAGGTGTTAAAAGATTTTCAACAGTAGAGTGAGCTGCCTTTACTGCCTCATCAAGGCTAAGAAAGTTAGCATGATCTACCATCTTGTTCTTATATGAACCGGGACACCCATATAACACAGTTCCTTCAGTTACTAAATCATATTGTGTAAGAGATAACATTACTCTTCTTACATTATCTATTGAGTAAGCTACCTTACAATCATGTGGATCACCACGTCTTAGATCTATATAGATACCTTTGTTAGTATCAAGATCTATGTCACCTCCATCTCTAAACTGCGACCAACTAGATGTGTAGTCTAATGTTAATACCTTTGCAGTTTTCTTACGTGTTGCTGCTGTACCTCTATTAACAGACACATCATCAACATCATCATGAAATAATATAACCTCACTCTTAAGCCCCATCGTAGTGTATATGAACTTACGAATAGCGTGTTCAGTTCCTTCTTTATATTGAAACATATACAGATCACAATTAGGATAATTCTGAGACATATAAGATATAGTTCTTGAAGGTAACCTCTTTTCTTTTTCTTTAACTAGTATAACTACAATAGGTTTGTCACTAAAAGGTAAAAGCCATAATGGTTCACCATCTCTAACACTATGAGTACCATACTCAGACATACTCATTGTTTTGTAACGCCACCTATAACTTTGTACATGCCACATAGCAGTAAAAGGTACATCTTTTTGTTTAAAGTCAGTACGATTGTGAATAATTTTTCCTTTATAAGTAATATCATTAGTAGTTTTACTATCTAACTTACTAACAAGTCCTGAAGTTTCTTTAAAGGTACGCATAGCTTCCCATATATTAGGTTGCTTGTCAATAGTTAATTTGAAATCAGTTACTAATTTATCTGCTATCTTATCTAACTTATCTCTAATAACTTTAAGAGTAGCTGGTGTGTATAGTATACCCTCTCTTGATAAAGGTAGTTTAACACTGCCAATAGGTAAGTATAAATCAATGCCATGTTGTAGCATAGTTATATACTTATCACCCCATTCTTCTCGTACATTATCTCCATCAATCTTATACCATAAGTTACCCATGATAACTCTTGAATCACTAGAAGATTTATTACCTGTAACTAAACCCCAGTCTTCATCCTCTGTACTATAGTCACGTACTTCCCACTCTACTTCAATGTTAGTGGTAGGCTTAGGATCAAAGTAAGTATAAGCTTTTATCATTTTCTCCTTGACAACATAGAACTTGTTACTATCAACAGGCACTCTAATTTCTAAGCCATTACAATCAGACGTATCTTTTTCGCCTAGCTGTACAAATTGAGCTACTCCAAAGTCATCCTTGTAGGCACTGAAGGTATACTCTTTACCCTCAAATCTATCAATGATACTATACTGATCACACATAGTGAACGGTACTTTCATACCTATACCAAACCCACCAACCTGTGTATCATTCTTGTCCTTGGTTGAAGCACCCAATCCAGAAGCATACTCAACTAAATCAGACTTACTTAACCCTATCCCGTCATCAATGATAGCTAACCAAGGTTCAATAGCAGTAGGTAAGTGAACATGGAAGGCTCCACCCTTACCTAACATTGGATCACTAGCGTTCTGACCTATCTCACGTAGTGTAGCAGTGATAGGGTCTGTGTACGCATTGTCAAGGATCATTTCAATTAGCTTACTACCATCACTGATAGTAAACTCTGACTGTTGCATTAGGTTAGATGAAGATACATCGTTAACCTTGTCACCAAACACTTTCATTTTATATACTCCATTCTTCAGGGAACTGTTCAGTCTGTTGAAATAACTTCTCTACTTCATGGTAGTTAGTACCAACAGCCACTAAATTCCAGACAGGACAGGTAAAGTCAGGATTACGAACCAACCTCATGTTTACCTTACTATCATCAATCATATGTAGTTTACGAGCAGACATCAACACCCACAAACGATACTTGTTATCACTCTTAGACTTAACTAAATCTCTTGTCTTCATAGTATATTACTCCTTCATTTAACTGGTTAAATTGGATTGAGTTTTTCTTTAGCAAGTTCAAGTATAGATTGCCATAC
>TARA_R110000765_G_scaffold420458_1_pt1 | contig 13603 bp, 4 predicted proteins | sample TARA_R110000765 | Tara Oceans TARA_R110000765 (sample SAMEA4398168) | marine metagenome | biome: Polar Biome; feature: [MES] marine water layer (ENVO:01000295) within the mesopelagic zone...; material: water (ENVO:00002006), including particulate matter (ENVO:01000060) such as...... | reverse complement strand
GTTCTTGCTTGCTGAATGTCTGAAGATTGGAGTGTCTTAAACGATGTAGCCATTATTTAATCCTAAGATGTTTTCTTCACGAACCGAACAGGTATATCAACTCGATATCCTGTGGTGAAGCCTGTTATTCTGATTGTTGAATCGATGTACTTGAAAACAGCACCACTATTAACATAGTTAGTAGCTGTTGAGTTGCCCAACTTGTTAAACAAGACATCACTTGTCTGTATGTTGTCTGCTGCTAGCAGCCTAAACGCAAAACGTGTTCCATAGCGTCCACCGTTCGTATCTCCTATAACCGAGAATGTGTCAGCGGGAGAATCTTCGTTCGTTGAACGATTAAACTCGGCGACCCCAGGGGCTGCTCCGTCGGGTGCGGCGAAATATTGAGCGTTAGAATTTAATGAGAAGTAGTAGCTAGCGATGTTGTCGTCATCCACAAAAGAAGGACGTGCAACTGTGGTCCCGTCCATGGATAGTACTTGTCCAAGACGATTATCCATCTCTACCAGATATTGAGTTTCCCTAAGTGGGTCGGCAGCATCTAGTTTTTGAACAGAGAGATTTGTATTGTCAATCCCCTGATCAAGACAAATGAATTGCCCGGCTGGGGCGAAAGATCTGTTACCACGAATAATACCTATGAACGTTCTAAACGGCGATGTGGCAGTAGAAGCAGCAAAAGTATTTGGATCAGAAGTTGTGTAATCTGATGTTACAAGATACCCGCCAACAGGAATGTCTGTAAACGCTGCGGTATTCTTGTCAACGGTCTGTGACACGGTATCATTATTTTTGATTACCGGCAAGTATAAAAGATCGTCCCTGATATACGAAACGAGCTTATGATTTAAAATAGAAGTATTATTAGTGAAAGCCTCAAGGATCGGGCTTTGTAAAATATTCACATCATAGTAAGCAGAACCACTGGGATGAGCGCCTTCGGCGGAGTTACTATTTCTGTACAGAGAATAGTCAATCTCGTCGTCGCCGAATGCAAATTTCGCAATCCGAAAACTTCCGTCGCCGGCCGCTAATCTTTTTCTCCCGGTATCAGTTAAAACCGCATCTAATATGATGTCACCACTGTTATCTAAAAATGCCATGTGGTCTCCCTCTTTGTAGTAACCTAGTTAACAAACTTTTTGGTTCTTAATAAATAGTATCAAAATTATCTTTTTATTCGTTTTACCTTATTTCCGTGCTTTGAAAATTAATAACTACGTTAACTTTCCTTCCGGTATCACGAGATGTAATCCTCACTATGAACTTATTACCAAGAATACCATCTTCCCCAACTTGCGGTACAAGACTCTTTTCAGCGGAGAACAAACCTGTCCTAGAGTTCGCAAACCCACTGTTCTGGCTTACTTCATTAAATGGTAAAACTTGTAAGTCTGAACCTTTGATCTCCAGGTATCTCACCATCTGCTTGAACGGCATCTTGGATGTTGTTATCTGGGGGATAAATTCTTGTATGATTGGAGTGTAAAATCCCTCTTGTACACGAAGCTCGACCTCATAGATTGGCCCTGGGTTTGACTTCTGCCCTCTATAATTCTCTGTACGAAATGTGTAATAATATTTTCTGTTTGGCTCAATATCATCCATAAAATCATAAGCCAGTGCTCTATTTTCGGACGAAGCTAAATCAGATAACTCTAGAATCTTGTGGACGTTGCCAGAAAAACTTTTATAAAGATCTTCTTGCTTGGCCACAGTCGTATCAATAATGTCTGTACGATAGATAAACATCTTGACAGCGCCTTTAGTCTCACGATATGAAATTTTTCCAGTTGACTGTTGAAGCCCCGATAATCTCTGCGCTGCTGCAATTTCGCCTAGTTCTTGTTCTTCTTCGGAGTCAAACGGAATATATTTTAGAGCATCTTGCTCTAGATATTCTCCTACACCCGGAGATAAATTTATGAGAACCTTATTGTTTGTATTCTTGAAAGATAGTATGCTTCCCTCGGGAGCGACGGGCGGGAAATCCTGAACCCTGGAAATTGGGTAGGATACACCGCCAACAGTCAAGTCAGGTCTAGAGTTTAAAGCAGGTACAGCATATTGTCCAAGTTGTGTTCTTCGTGGACCAATCTTCTGTTGCCAGTCATAAACATTTATCGGATATTCAACTATTTTTACATTTGGCTGGGTATCAACGTTAAATGAATAGAACCCTAAAGTGCCGCCTTCGCCGTTTCTTGATGGTATAAGAGTATCCCTATATTCAGGGAAGCTTGCAAATCTTGTTTTAAATAAAAACTTAGATCCGTACACAACGTCATAAGCGTACAACTCATATTGATAATATTTTCCATACTTTACTTGAGTATCAACAAAGTTAATCATATCAATTTCATTAGTATTGGCAAAGAAGTAATTCTGGATGATTTCTCTTTCTCTAGGGTTTGTTGGAGAAGTTGAGTATTTGACCAACTTATAAATCAAGGTCTCTGATGCACATAAGCTTTTTTTGCCCTCTAGAAAATCTTTGTAAGTAACCATCTTCTCTCTTGATTGAGTCCTGACCAAATTACTTATCTGTCTGCGCCAGGCTTCGATTGCTGCCTGTCCGCCGTTTCTCTCAGCCCAAGGTCCATTTAAACTTAGCTCTGCTAAATTTGGGGTGCTTAAAGCTGCATTGGTCGCAGAGAGCCAGTCGTTGAAATCATATACTTTTCTAGGATTTCTATTTTCAACCACCTCTATTTGTCGTTCTGTTGAGTCAAATTCTTCAGTCCCTATCCGTATTACTCCCTGGGGAGCTTTAACTCCATAAGTTGTAGTTTTAAAAGGAATTGTTCCCGATGGTGCCGTATTTAGAATTGAATTTACAACAGAAGTTGTTCCCAGAGAGGCATTGATTAGTTCGTTTAATTCACCAGTTTCTACCATAGGTATACCTGTTTCAATATACATTGGGAACTCTGATTTGTAGTCATTAAATTGTTCATAAAGATTCATTGAAGTAGTATCAGTTACTTGATTATAATATCTTCTTGCAATTGAAGAGGTCATATCAATAATGACATTAGAATTTCTAGCAGCATCTGCATATTGGTTTAAATATTCGGTAAACTGGTCGCCATTTCTCCCCGGACTTAGTCTAGGAAGGGTTCCTGTTATAAATTCTCCAAGTGTGACAAGGTTATCATAACCCCTTTGCATTTCGTCACCTTCAGGTGACGAGTCCCAGCCTCGACCCTCTAGACCAAATGGTTGTGAGCCAACAGTCAGTTGATAGACATACATATTGGGTAACGCAGCTTCTGGTATTCTTTCGTTGGCTATGGCCGATTCATACCCAGGAAGGGTATAATTATATTCAGCCCGGACGTAAGCCCCCGGAGCTACCCCAGCACCAAAAGCTTGACGAGTGCCTGGTGCCTGAGCCAGGACTTCTGTGTAAGGGTCCCTTACATATGTTGTGCTTGTTTCAAAGTCGTAAAATTCGTAGACTGTTGGCTCTTGGGCTACTGCAAGAGAAATTTTCTCCTGTCTTGTAAGCGCCCGGTGGGCAGCCTCTAATGCTTTTACATCACCGTATGCCGTTTGGATTTCTTTAATTACTGCGTGTATAGTGTTGTTATAACCGTTATATGGCGAGTCGGTGCCATTATTCTGAACTCTCATATCACCATAGTAGGGACCAGGATCCTGATCGTTTCGGCGGAACATTCTATGCTCATCTTCAAAGTCTTCGTATTCATCCATTCGCAAAACTCGTAGGATGACATTCATTCTTGGACTTGTCTGCCACAGGTATCTATATCCCTGCCTAGCATTCCCTGTCCTTATTCTTGTGCCACCAATAGTTTTTGTTAGGTTACCGTTTTCCAGGTATGAGGTACGAGGGAAAAATACTAAGGCAGCCTCAACGGTTTCAAAGATATCGCTAACTCCATTAGTAGCCAGATTGTTAATTTCATTCAAGAAGTTAAAAGGCTGTGGTCCGCTGGTGCCACTTGGAAAATTAGCGGGATATACAAAGCCCCGGTAAGCATAATTAAATCCTACTCTAGTTTCTCCTCGGCGGGCATGCTCAACATCTGCAACTGCGCCCTGGTTCATACCTAAAACTCTTGTTCGTGCTCCGTCATAAGAGTATCCGCCTATATTGAAGTTAACATTGACTGAGGTTGGGTTTTCATCCGTCAATCTCCTGTTCTGTATCCCGCCGTCCCGAGTCTCTAGTGGTATGAAGTTTACCTTATTTGATAATATTTTATCTGATCCCATTGAGTAATACTTGTTTATTGGATCTAAATAAGAGACCGGCCTTTGGCAAATGACCTGTCTAGCAGAAAAGTCTGGACTTCTTTCGCCGCCAAGAATATCCGTAGAAGTAAATTTTCGGTAGATAAACTCACCATTTTGCCCAATATCTGGTTTTACAAATTGATAAAATTCACGATCGGCAGCGACTTGATTTCCGTCTACCTCGTCCGTGACTGCTAGAAAGAAGGACTCTCTTCTTTCAGATAGTTCCTGCTCTGTGACCAGTACTTCTTCTTCTTGGTCTCTATCGCCAGCAGCCAATTTATTGTCCTCTCAGCATAAAATATCTATTATATATAGGCAGGTCAAATAAGTCTTTTCTATCTACGTCCACCCCTTTGTTTATCTTAGAAACATTGCCAGGGGTTGCCTGGGGGGTTGCCTCAACAATATCACTTTTTGATATGTTTCGTACTCGGCACAAGAAATTTGTTCCAGAGTTCCCGTTATAAAAATCTGGTGTGAATTTTTTCCATACTGGTCTTAGTGGCTTGCGAGAATAAGATGGATCTTCGGAGTTCATGGTTACCCCAAAAGAAGATGTATCAAGGTTTTCAAAATTAGACAGATATTCAATAACCCCTATTTGTTTATAGTTCATCCAAAAAGCTAAAAACTTTGCATACGTTTTCATTGGGTCTCTCGTCGTTTGATAAGGCGGAAAATCACTATTCTCAGAAATGTAAGAGATAGAGTCTTTAAACATAGCGGTGTCCGATTCTTCCAACAATGGCCTAACTGCATCGAAGCCAGTTCCAAGCGTATTTCTTTTCTGTGAAGCAGCCAGAACAAACATCGCTTTATACTGATTTGGGATTGAAGAGTATATTGTCTCTATGGAACTTTGTAGGCTAACTTCATCTATCCCAAGGTCATTAACATTTTTTACCATTGAATTATAAGTTTCTGCCATATAAGAGATATTATCTACAACTGGATCTAACTCCAGTTCCCCCAAGATGGCAAAAGATAGTTTTAAAGGGGGGAGTCCGGACGGGGAGGCGAGATCGGCGGACATGTCAATAGACTCTGGATCCACGATTGCTCCGTAAGATCCAGTACTTGAAGGATTAACTTGTTTTTCTGTCTTGTTCAAAAACTTTATTGCCTCTTCATCTGTGTCAAACTCACCACCAAGGATTGCCGCAATGGCACGGGGAGAACTATCTAGTTTTTCGCCAAGCTCTGATGTCCCAACTTTTATCGTTCGGCGGTTCTTTTCCCCTGGGCTTGGGATAGTAAATAACTGTTCTGTTCCTTCCGAAATTTGGCAGCCATGTCCAAAGAGTGAATCGTTTACACTATTGAATACCCCTCTAGTACTCGTGTCTTGATTCTCTAAGGATACGAAATGAATATCCCCTTTATTAGAAAGATGTTGTTTCTTTATTATATCAGAGAACATTTCTGCATAACGATCTAAATCGTATGAAACAATATTCTGCTCTGTTGACTTATAATTTGTTTGAACCAAAATCGGCTTACCAAATATCTTAATTGCTTTAGGAGAAAAGTATTGGAAACTTGGGAGATCGTATGGAGTATTGTCGGTTATAGCGGTTTGCGACGGGGAACCAGGCTCAACATAGTTTGCAAAATATTTATTAAACTCTTCAGACCTGCGGGACTCAAAAGAACTTTTAGAGAAAGTTGGTAATCCACCTGGGTTATCTATGTCACCGGCAGGCTGATCAGATAGATATAGGTATCCGGTTCCAAACTCTTTACCAAAATCAAAAAGCTCATCAAAATATTTCTTTGTAGTTAGAATGTTTATATTCTTTTGCTTGCTGTTCATTCCAATCTTCTGGGGAGACATTGTTGATTCCCCGTGCGGATCCTTTGGGGACTTAGATTCCAACACTTGTTCTAAAGATCTCTTGAAGCTTTCTACTGTATCGGCAAAATCTTTAATCCCGTATGGGTTTTTCTTCTTGACTATTGACAAGAACATTGTATTCAACGCATTATTACTAAGAGCGATTGGCCCAGACATTTTAGTGAATAGATTTACATATTCTTCGATGTCTTTTACCAATACTTCCAAAAGCAGGACACCATTAAACAATATTGAGGATAGTGGCACAAGCCTTTCATTATTTTTTACATCATATAATCCAGCACCGTCAGAAACTAATCTGGTGGCGTCGCCTTGCTCAAAAGAAGATGGTGGAGAGTTAACAATCATATCGTAAGCACCATAAGCTCGTGAAGATATTGAGGATAATCGGCGTGCAAATTTTTGAAGATACCGGAAGGAAGGGTCGTATACACTAAAAGATGCTGCGTATTGGAATACGCCGCCGGTTTGTGTCTTCAATTTATCTTCATATGTATCGTACCCTTCATAGAAAGTCATTCTCTTGGGGAAGGTCGGGCTTAATGTGGCAGCCATAGATTCTAAACTTATAGGGGATGGAATGATTTCCTCTGGTCGGTAATAAGACTCTTCAGTCTTCTGACGAGCAAAAGTTAGATCATTTACGCCCAAAGTTCCCTGTTCTTTAACTTGCCTCTTGGACATTATAACATCTAGACATTTAGCAGTTTCGTGTTCTTCTAACTCAAAATCGCCGCCGCCGTTTATTAGGTCTGCGGCAGTTGCTGGGTTTTCGTATAGAAAGGGCAGATCACTTTTTTCGCTAAGAAAGGCGGCTTTATCAAAAACGAAACCGAATCTGGCGTTGTCGTCCTCACAGCGAGTTATCCATAGTTCAGAAAAGAAATTGTCATTCTTTATAATATCAGAGGTTTTAACTCCCTGGTTCATATTCTTTATCACCCGGTCAACTGTGTTATTCAGTACTCTCTTAGTGTCTATCATCCGTAATGATTGATAACTTCGCACATCTGTTAGTTTTTTAGCTATTGGTGATGGGTTTATCTCTGTGTCAATAAAATCACCTGTCACAAGGGAAGAGTGCTCTTGAGCCTTGTAGTTGTAGTCCACTCCTTTAAAGATCGCTTTCCTAATGAAGCTAAGTCCTGTTTCAAGTAATATGTCTTCCGTTCCCGGAGAAGAGGATATACTTATATTTTTGCCTTCCAGAAAAGATTTATTATCCATATATGTAAAAGCATAAAACCTAATCTCAGAAAGATTTGTGTTTGTATATTGCTCACTGGCACCAAGCTTAAAAACAAACGGGTTTAAAAGAACTTTCTGTAAAACATAATTTTGCAAAATATCCGCAGCAGGAGCGTTAGTATTTTTTCGGACGAGGGTGGTTAGCTTATTCAACGAAGCTTTCCCATCATCGCCTCTTTGTATAGCATTGTCCAGAGGTATATCGTATAAGATTATGTCTCTATTTTTGGATCTGTTGCTGTAATATATTTTATCGCCGGCGTTGTTTTTAATGGATTCTAGTATTTTATTGGCACCGAAGGGACCAGAAGGAGACAGGAGAGGGAAATTATCGGGGCCTAGAGCATTCGTTAGTTGAAAATAAAAATCATCAGCGTCAGTCTCACCCTTTATTGTCATAATATCTGCCTGGTATTCATTAATTCTTTGTGCAATAAAATCAAGTTCATTACCGCCTTCACCAAAGCAAGCAATTAACCTAACCCTCATATTCTTAATATAATTTGCGGTGTCATACCATCTTGTAAATTCCTTCTGGTCAACTAGTGAACTCAATATAGCTTCGCCGACTGATGCTTGAACTGTCACTGTTATAGTTTCTTGGGCACTTTGTGCTCCAACGGTCTCTATGTCATTAGAAATTTCTGCTGAGTCTATCAGCACGGGAGGGAAAGGAGAATTTAAATATGTAAGGTTTGTCCGCTCCTGAAGTCCTGGAACAGTTGCTGGAAAGAAGTTATTTTGGTTCTGTGATACTTCATTTGGCATGATTAAATATCCTCACAAGGATCAACAGGGTCGCTGGCACCACCTTGGTAAAGTGTTTCGCCCCTAGCTTTTTTAACTTCTTCTTCTAGCCCTATGATTTCATTATCAACCTTAACTGATAAGAAGTATTCAACATAACTAGGGTCAAGTTTAGGAATGTCTTTCGCAATTATCTCATCATCTCCGGCCAATACCCTGGTATATTCATCAGGGTCCTCTTGTAATTTCATACTTAATAAATCTTTAAATTTATCATTAATGAAGTTTAGCCGCTTCAGATCCCTTAACTGGTTTCCTTCCCCTAACGGGGCACGGAACACCTCAATATCAAAATTTCCGTTTCCTTTGAATAAGGTATTGATTTCTCCGATATCAAGAATAAGGCTTCCCTCGTTGGTTAATTCATACATTTGTCTTGTAACTTCTCTGCCGCCGTCTTTTATAACAACATCGTTGCCATCAACATTAATTGTTATCTGTCCGACTTCATATTCTAAAGGAAGACTTGAGGAGAAAAATGGTACAATAACCTCAGACCCAGAAGCTCCTGTTCTGTGAGGAAAATTTTCTGTTCCAGAGACAGAAAGTGGTTCGCTGCCGTTCATCGTTTTTATTTCCCAAGCTGGCATATAATTTATAAAAGGGCTGCTAGTTCCTAAAGTTCTAACAAACTTTGCAGTTGCTGGTGAAATTTGGTCAGGACGAGGGGAGGCGATATTTGTGTTTATTTGCGCATCTTCCCCAGATGCCGTAAAAAATTTATAGTTCTTCAGCCAACCGCCGTTACTTATAATTGAAACTCTTGGTGTAGTCTTCACTCTTTCAACTATATCATTTTGCTTTTCTTCGCTGACCTTGGGATGACCATTTTGTATACTTCCGCTTGGTCCATATTCGTTATCATACAAAATGTCGTCGTCGTGAAATGAGTAGTATTTTGGAACAAATTTGCCCGAGGAGAAAGAATTTCTACCGTGGGCGGTAAGTTCTATCTCTATCACTTGCTCTTTGCGATCTAGAAATTTAGACATAAAGTAAATATTTTCCGTTTAAGAATAAATCAATCATTTTAATAGCCGCCGCCGCCTGAGCCATTACCTTCGGGACCCACGAGAGGATTAAAATTAGGTACGAGCGGTTGTTGTTCTCTTGTTTTTGACATCTCTTCAGAGCCACGTCGGGCTCTTTCTTCCGGTGTCATATTTTGATATTGCTCTCTGTATTGTTCTGGTATATTGTTCTCGTCAAACTCTTCGCCGGCTGGACGTTTGCCGGGCTGGGGAGCACTTTCTAAATCGCCTAGAGATGGCGGCTCAATCAAAACAGCGCCGTCAGGAAGTTGTGGCAGGGGTGGCTGTGGCGGAGATGTTCGTATTATAGGGGCAGGTGCCGGAGTAGTTAGTTTCTTCTCCTCTTCTCTTCTCGCATCTAATTGATCTTTTTGGCGGACTGCCCGACTCCTAGCGTTGACCTCTTCTTGCTCGGAAATATCTTCAACCTCTCTTTCTAATTCTGGTCTAAAGCCAACCTTCATAGAGAGTTTGCCTAATTCGATCAAGGAGAAATAATCATATGGCCAGTTATAGGTGTTACCTGCGAGTCCCAATTCATCGCTAACAAAAAGTCCCTTAGTGTAAGATGCTTTTTTACGGCGCAAGAAATCTTTTTGTTCTTCGGGCAGATTGTCAGCAATAACTCCGAATACGTTATCATAAGAGAGGGACTCTGGCCCATTCAGTTCTTCAGAAATAAACCTTGAGAAGGTCTCCACGCCCCTTTCCTTAACTCTGTACACCATCCATCTTATTTCTGGCACAAAGCCGTCCTTAGATCCTTCCAGGGGTATATCTAACATATCAACCCTAGGGTGTCCGTTTCGGGGTATGCCTAGTTCAAGTTCTTTTAATAAAATCTCTGGGAATATTGTTTTACTTCCTGCCGCTGAAGCTGCGTCGCCGGGCATATAGTGGTCAATCGCAGATACACTCGTCTTCATTGATGCACCGATGTCGGGCAGAATTCCTTGCCATATATCTGATAGGTCTTGCCTTGAAAGTGCGACGCTGTGTTCCATTAGATATACAAGTGGAACATTCGATTCTTTGTCCGATGAGAGCAAAGAATCGTATTCGTCACCACCAAAGGGATTAATGTATGAAGAAACTTTTGGATAGTTTGGAGGTAGTAAACTAGCGAGTTGCTTCTTTAGTGGAGGGGGCAAGGAATACTTTGTAAATGCTCGCCTAAACTCTTTTATCTTAGGCCCTAAAGCAGTTCCATTAGCCTTCAGGGTCATAGACCTCATCTGTTGAGTAGAAGGGTCCATATAGTATGGCATTGCTATGATTGCTTCAGAAATTACCTTCTCGGAGGTCTCGCCAAGTGTCCCGAGTCTTCTTGCCCTTGACGGCAAGAAAGTTCCAGGTGCTTGTATATCATCTTCTTTAAACCCGACAAGAGTCGCTAATGAATCTATTGACCTTCCAGAATCAATAACAAATTTTGGCACCTTCTTGACAGTATGAACTTTTGCTGTTCCAGATAAGAATGTTCCTGTAGCTTCTTTTGTTCTCTGTGCGCCGGATCCAGTTGGATTCCCGAGAAGCCTGAGTTCAGTCGAACCAATAGATACATCTGAAATGTACATAAAGATACCTTCTGTTGTTCCCGAAGGCATCGTACCGTACTGGTGCCACATACCCTCTACTTTCGGCTCGTGTGTGCCTGGCTCGACAGAGGCACTAAAGTCATGAGGTGTCTTCCCAAGTTCCGTTGGGAAATCTAGTACAGGACATTCCCACTTAGGCATAATAACCCATTTGTTTCTATCCCTTGGTGATAAGCTGGCACCATCTGTTGGGAAAACGTTGTCAATAACGACAGAAGAATCAATGTCCTGCCTATTTTGCCACGCCCTGTTGAAGCCGTAACCAGGCACGCCGTCTAGAGATAACACCTGATCATTGGCTCCCATAAAGGAACCAGAATCAAAATCATAATAATATCCGTTTTCATTATTATATTCAACGAATAAGTCTTCCCCGCCAAGGATATTTTCAAGTGTTACATCCCCAGACTCACGAGGGGTGTATGTGATTCTAACAATACTTGGACCATAATAATATGGCGGAGTAAATGGAGCAAATTCAGCCCTATGATATGGCCAGTCTCTTCCTTGAGGCATGCCGCCGGACTGATCGGTTGTCGCTACCGTAAACACCGGAGGGCTCTGACCAGCGGTGAAAGGACCTTCATTGGTGACCCCATTCGTCAGTCCGACTGCTGAGCCGACAATTTCCTGACCATTAAACACTCCAGATTTAAATTGTTGTGTGAAGGTAACCTTTCCCGTTGCTGCATTGACAACTGAATCCATAAATATATTTTGGTCCGTTTTGGCCAGATCAAAAGCAGCCTTTATTCTAGCCCCCACGGTGGGGAGATCGGTGACACCTGACACACCGATGGTATAAGCAGTCGCAGATTCTTTGGAGGGTGTCGCACTAGTTTCGTCAAATTCAAAGTTGACCGTAACCGTGGAGCCGACACTATTGGAGCCAGTGATCCCTATAAAATTACCATTGAGTGCGCTAGCGACTTGAAGATTGGGTGTTACACTAGCTGTAGCCCCAACGCCATAATCAACACTGGTCACTATTGTTCCTGCACTTGGACCGGCGCACAACATCTCGTCCCAGTCAAATGATCCCGTAGCAGTAGCAGGACCGAAGGCTGCTGGATTACTGTACATCATATGTCTTTCAGTCTGTTTTAGTCCGACTTCCATAATATAGGCTTTGTTTTTTGATACCGTTACTGTTCTTGCTTCGGTTTGTTGTGCGGGAGCAGCACCGGCTGGATTATCCGCAGGGGCACGACTTGGTATTTCTGCAACAAACTTGGATAAATATCCGCCTTCCCTCTGCTCTTTCAAGAAGAATGGTGGTATATTTGCCATAAAGTTTGACATTCCTAGACGATACAGATCATCATCTGCTTGGAAAGTTGCAGTCACAGCCACTTCTGACTCACCTTCTTCATATACAAATGTAACAAGATTTCCAGAAGTTGGTACAGATGCCGTAATTTCAGTATACATTACAGGATTTATATCTGCCAAAACTATTGCTCTTTTAGCGTCTGAAATATGATCCATGGGCTTGAATATGCCCTCAAAAGGTATTACATCGGAATAGAAGAAGCTATGAGGAGCGCCACGAGAACCATCCTTAAGCTGGTCGTCTTCAAGTCCTATATCCAGTTTGAAAAAGTCAAAGTTATCAGCAGCACCCTCTTTTCTTCTTCGTCGTCCGCCAGGAATTGTAATAGCTGCTTCGCTAGTTCCTGTTGGCAATGGTCCGCCGGTGGCATAAGACCAAAGGGTAGAAGCACTTAAGTGCCCGTGCAAAGGATCTTGGATTGAGCAAGATTGCAAAGCACTCATACCCTTCCGCAAAATTGGGTATGAAACTGCCATTCCGGACTTAATAGAGTTATATATAATTCCAGGTGCGAAGAAAGGTCTTGATAGTGCTCGGAACGCTCGCTGGATATGAATCCCGGTAGGATCAGCGCTGATATCGATGGATTTATAGTGTGGTGCGCCAAGGGTATACCCCTCGCCTTCCCATACAACACAGTTGTCATATGACTGAGAGAATAAAGTAGCAAGCTCAAGGGTTCTTAAGACTGGGTAAAAACCATCATACGGAAGCATTTTCATGATTGTTTCCGATTTAACCTCAAGATGCCTTGGGTCTTTGTTGAATTCAGAATCTTTTGAATCTTTGTCCATAAAGGTTTTAAGATATTCTGCTAGGTCAGAAGTTACATATCTTGGGAAAAAGTCTTCGTCAACACTATTAAAAACCGATTGATCTGAATTTGGTGTAGCGCCAGTAATATCCAACGCTGCTGAAAGAGACGAGGCAAAATTACCCAAAGACTTATAATTTGGCATCAACGTGCTAATTCTATATTCAGGAATTATAGTGTATTCTTTTCCTTTATTTTTAACTTCCGATACCCAGTCATCATAGCTATTGTACCAAGGGAATCTCGATGGAGCCTGTTCTCTTCGTTTCGGCCCGTCTACAAACCTTCTTATTCTTCCTGCCGTCCAAGCGGGTCTTGTAAGTGGTCCGCCAACAGTTCTTGCATCGGCAATAAACTTAGCTGCCTGGTTTGCTAAATCAGTTACACGAATCACTTCGGTGGGAACTGTATAGACATATTGTGAAGAATTTAGACTAGAAGTATTGAACCTAATAGCTCCCTCCACAGAACCACTATTAGCGGCGTTGCCACTCATCACGATTCCGTAATGAGGCATCATCAATTCACCAGCCGGCAAAGTTGATGCCATGGCAAACATCAAAGGGGTGCCGAGGTTTGTTCCACTAAAGGTACCCGTTGGTAGACCAATCGGCGCAACATAGACTCCATTACGGCTTGGGCTACTGT
>TARA_R110000765_G_scaffold60316_4_pt1 | contig 13650 bp, 21 predicted proteins | sample TARA_R110000765 | Tara Oceans TARA_R110000765 (sample SAMEA4398168) | marine metagenome | biome: Polar Biome; feature: [MES] marine water layer (ENVO:01000295) within the mesopelagic zone...; material: water (ENVO:00002006), including particulate matter (ENVO:01000060) such as...... | reverse complement strand
GGTGATTCAGTTATAACAATAACTCAGTCAGATTAAATAAGTGTAGAAAAGTGTTGACTTCTACTGTAATCTATATATAATGGAGGTATATTAAATAAAAAGGAGTTAATTAATATGAATTATGTAAATATTTTTCTGACAACAGAACAACTTGTGTTTGTTGAAAAGTTGTTGATAGCAAACGAGGTGCAAGACGAGACAGGTGTAATTACCGAAACGCTTGATGCAATTTGTGAACAAAAAACAAGCCAAGGAGTTAATTAATATGAGTAAACCTACATTACAAAAAGTGTATGAGAAGATGACTTTAATCCAACAGAATCCAAAAGACCTTTGCTTGGTCTGTGTTTGGGATGACGGCAAACCTGCAATAGCACTGGGTCTCAAAAATGGTGAAACGATGACACCACTAGCAATTATGCTAGACCAAGAAAGGTGCGACAATCTTGAACCTGATTGGAATAATTTTGATGAAATTGAATCAGTCATTGCAAAAGCACAAAAGGCGGAGGACAGGACCACAAAGGAGCAGTTTGACAAACATCATGCTACCATTGATAAAATTTTTGAAGATTCAAGTTATTGATGAAAAAACTAATCGTTCCAATATTGATAACACTAGCTTTACCGCTAGTGTTTCAATCTACCCCAACAGAAATACTCAAACTAAAAACATTTGACGCACTGGTTAAAGAACAACAGCCAAGTGGCAATTTTGTAATTCTAAACATATCAGAATCTGATGTCAGAGAAAGAGGAGGCTTTCCATTTCCACGAAGAGACCTAGCACAGATACAAGTAGACTTAATAAACGAAGGAGCAATAGGTGTAGGTTGGTCCATGAGTTTTTCAGAAGCTGACAGGTTTGGTGGTGATGATGTATTTGCACAAGCATTGTCTTTTGCCCCTAGTGTCTTAGCAATTTTTGAAACGCCAAACGGACAATACCCACAAACAGTTGGCACAGTTATAAAAGGCAATGAGGTAGGAGGTATACCAACTCAAGGCATTGTAGAAAATATAGATGTGCTAAAAAAACAAAGCTATCAAGGTATAGCAACGGCACCGGTTGATATAGATAACTTGGTTAGAAGAATACCCTTGCTAATGAAAACACCTAACGGTTGGACACCAAGTTTTGGAACAGAAATATTAAAAGCACTTACAGGAACCAAGTCATACATTATCACTACAAATGATAATGGTATTCAGGAAATAGCAGTAAGACATTTACCACCTATTGCTACAGATAATTTTGGTCGTAAATGGATTAGTTGGGTAGACACTCCACAGACTACATTAGAAGAAATGAAAGTTGCAGGTAAGTTTGTAATTATTGGAACGACTGCTAACGGAATCATGCCTCAGGTTGCAACTCCAGTCGGATTGCTAGAGCCACATAAAATTCAAACAGCATTAGCTGAGTCAATTATTTTACAAAAGTCACCAATGATACCTGATTGGTCTTTAGCAGCAGAAATAGTTATTTTTGGAATATTTGTCTCACTGGTATGGCTTCTAATCAATTATCTTGGTATGACCCTAGGAATTGTATTAGCCAGTTTTACAATGTTGTGTACAGCCTTAGGTGGCTATTGGTTGATACAAAGTGGTATTTTAATAGATGTTACATGGACCTTAGTCTCTGAATTTATAGTTGGAGCTATAGCCTTCTATTTACGCTTTAGAGAACAGTTTAAATTGCGATTGCAAATAAAAAAACAGTTTGAACATTACTTAGACCCAAGGCAAGTTAAACAATTACAGAAAAATCCTGAACTGCTAAAACTAGGTGGCGAGAAAAGATACGCAACATTTTTATTTACCGATGTGCGTGGCTTTACAAATTTATCAGAACAACTAGAGCCTGAAGAAGTTACAGAGATAATGAACAAAGCATTAACCGTGCAAGTAGAATGTGTACAAAGAAATGGTGGCATGGTGGACAAATTTATTGGTGATGCTTGTATGGCAATATTTTCGGCACCTATAGACCTAGATGACCATGAAGAAAAAGCAGTAAAAACAGCCATAGAAATGCAAGAGGCTATAAAAGAATTAAACAAAGAATTGTCACATGAAATAGCCATAGGCGTAGGTGTAAACACTGGTGAAGCTGTAATTGGAAATATGGGTAGCTCAACTCGTTTTGATTATTCTGCTATTGGAGATGCAGTAAATACAGCAGCAAGACTTGAATCAGCAACCAAAGAAGCAGGAGTTGATATATTAATTGGAGAAAATACTGCACAAAGTGTTAATTATAAGTTAAAATCTTTAAAGGCAATTAAAGTTAAAGGCAAAGCCAAAGCTTTAAAAATTTATACAGTAAAATAATATGAAAAGAGATTATAAAAAAGAATACAAAAATTTTCACAGCAAACCCAAGCAAAAAAAGGATAGGGCTATGAGAAATGCAGCAAGAGCAATTATGAAAAAACTTGGAAAAGCATTTACTGGCGATAACAAAGATGTTGCACACAAAGACAATAATCCAAAAAACAATAAAACTTCAAACCTAAAAATGCAGAGCAAAAGTAAAAATCGTTCAAGAAAATAAAATAATGGCAACAACAAAAGAAGCAATTAATAAAATAGAAACACATGAAAAAGAGTGTTCTATAAGATATGCAAATATTGAAAAAAGAATGGAAGACGGTTCTAAGCGTTTTGACAAGCTAGAAAATATGATATGGGCAGTTTATCCATTTATATTAGTGTCTTTGGTGTTATCTAGGTTTGTATGAGCAAAGTATTAATAGGCATCATATTGGTACTTGGATTAGGCTCTTACTATTTATACAACGAAAACATTACATTGAAAACAAATAACAAGTTATTAGAAGGGGCTGTAGAAACGCAGAAAGAAGCCATTGTTTCATTGCAAAACGATTTTGCTTTACAAACATCAAGTTTATTAGACTTACAAGGTCGCAACCAAGAAATACAAGCAGATATGAATCGTTATCTTGATATATTTAAAAGACATAATTTAACTAAATTAGCAGCAGCCAAACCCGGACTATTAGAACCAAGAGTAAACAAAGGAACCAAAGATGTATTTGATAGCATTGAAGAAGATAGTCGTAACATCGACAGTCTTGATGATGGCTTGCAGTTGCAGCCTTCTACCAACTAAACAAGTAGAAATTGTATCTAAGCCTATAGAAAGAACTATAGTGCAACCTGTAATGCCTAGAGAAATAGACTTAAAAGAGCCTTATTGGTATGTAGTTTCAGATAAAAACATTGATGAATTTTTATTAAGAATTGAAAAAGAAAGTGGGCAGGTGGTGTTTTTTGCAATGTCAGTACCTGACTATGAATTAATGGCTTACAACATGCAAGAACTTAAGAGGTATATAAATGAGCTTAAAGAAGTTGTTGTCTATTATAAAAAAGTTACTACAACAAAAGAGGAGTAGAGAAATGAAAATATCACAAGAGGGTATAGATTTGATTAAATTTTTTGAAGGATGTCCTACCGACAGCAATGGCAATGTAGTCAGTTACAGGTGTGCTGCAAATAAGGCTACGATTGGCTATGGCAGTTTAAAACTAATAGATGGCAGTCCTGTAGAGGATGGCATGACTATAAGCAAACAAGATGCAGAAGACTTGTTAGCACATGAGCTACATGAATACGAAGGTTATATTAACCAAGCAGTTGAACCCGACCTGAAACAAAATGAATTTGATTCTTTGGTTTCTTGGGTTTTTAATCTTGGACCAAGTAATTTGCGAGCATCTACTTTATTAAAAGTATTAAATAACAAAGACTACAGTGATGTCCCAAACCAAATAAAGCGTTGGAACAAGGTCAAGGGCGTACCTAATGAAGGACTTATGAAAAGAAGAAACGCAGAAGCTTTATTGTTTCAAGGCAAAGAATGGGGTAAAGTCTAATTGACATGCTTGTGTGTGGATATTCACTGGGTATCTCCTCTCTCTCCACAGCAGATTGTCAGGAGAGTCAATCGTCCTTTAAAACCTTTTGGCTCTCCACCTAATGCTTAATTTAGAAAACATGAAATCCTTTGATGCTCTCTCAAGAGATGAGCAAGTAGAGGCACTTACGCTTATAGACAAGTGGAAGAACTTAAACGCAAGAGACAGGTGTAGAGGTGATTTTTTAGAATTTGTAAAGTTTCACTGGGAAGGTTTTATTATGGGTAGACATCATAAGATACTTGCAGAAAAGTTAAATCGTATAGCACAAGGCAAATGCAAAAGACTTATGGTTATGTTGCCACCAAGACACTCCAAGTCAGAATTTGCATCAACCTATTTTCCTGCTTGGATGATGGGTTTAAATCCAAGTTTAAAAATAATACAAGCAACTCATACGGCAGAGCTAGCAGTAAGGTTTGGTCGTAGAGTTCGTAACATTATTGACACTGAAGAATATCAAGCAATTTTTCCTGAAATAAACTTATCGGGTGATAATAAGTCAGCAGGTCGTTGGACTACCGATGATGGAGGCGAGGCTTTCTATTCAGGCGTAGGTGGTGCTATTACAGGTCGTGGTGCTGATTTACTTATTATTGATGACCCACACTCAGAACAAGATGCTATGTCACCTACTGCTATGGATGCAGCATGGGAGTGGTATACATCAGGACCAAGACAAAGGTTACAGCCCGGAGGTACCATAGTTCTTGTTATGACAAGATGGAGTACCAAAGACCTAGCAGGCAGATTACTTAAAAGACAATCAGAAACACATGCCGACCAGTGGGAGGTTGTAGAATTTCCTGCAATTATGCCTGATTCAGAAGAACCTTTGTGGGGTGAATTTTGGAAGAAAGAAGAACTATTATCAGTAAAAGCATCACTACCAATATCTAAATGGAACGCACAGTGGATGCAAAACCCTACTGCTGAAAGTGGCTCTATTGTAAAAAGAGAGTGGTGGCAAAAGTGGGAGAAAGAAGGCATACCGAGTTGTCAATGTATTATCCAAAGTTACGATACAGCTTTTAGTGCAAAAGAAACTGCTGACTATTCTGCAATAACCACTTGGGGTATTTTTGACCCTGAAGACGGTAGTGAGAATGGAATCATATTATTAGATGCAAGCAGGCACAGAGTAGACTTTCCTGAGCTAAAAACCATAGCTTTAGAAGAATATAAATATTGGGAGCCTGATATTGTTCTTATTGAGGCAAAAGCAAGTGGCACACCACTTACACAGGAATTAAGAAAGATAGGCATACCAGTACAAGCTTATTCACCAAGCAGAGGTCAGGACAAGGTTGCAAGGATGAACTCTATTGCACCTATGTTTGAAAGTGGTATGGTATATTGTACTGAAGATGCTTTTGCAGAAGAGGTTATAGAAGAGTTAGCAGCTTTTCCATTCGGCGAAAACGATGACTTTTGTGACTCATCTACCATGGCTTTAATGAGAATAAGGCAAGGTGGCTTAGTTGATTTAGACAGTGATTACAGAGATGACATGTCTATGGATAGAAAGGCATTAACATATTACTAATTTTATGGATATAATGGTTTTACTGTGATTGAAAACAAAAATCAAAATGAACGGTTTAGTAAGAATAAAATGTTTTTACAAAACTTTCATAATGATGTTTTGCAAAAAGGCAAGCAAGGCAAAGAAGGCAAAAATATAGTAACTATGAAAATAGTTTCAGTTGGCGATGCTCCTGACAGACATTACTTGTTGCCTGCTTTTGACCCAGTAACAGGTGAAGTTATGACAGATAATGATAAGATTTTAGACAAGTATAGGTCTTTAATAAAATCAGGTACTATACAAAGTTATAAAAATCCTGTTGATGCAGAAAAAGATAGAGATGTTATGTACAAAGAAATTATAGGTGTAAAATAAAAAAATGGTGATAGAAAGACAACTAGGAACAGAAAACAACCCTGATGTAATAGACCAAAGCAAGTCTGTTAGCATACCTATGGATTTTGATGTGGATGCACCCGAGCAAACATTTGAAGAATCAATGATTGATGCCATGGAGATAACCATAGGTGATGATGAAATTTCTTTTGACGAACCAATGGAAGAAGCTCAAGAAGAAATTTCTTTTGATGCAAATTTGGTCGAATATTTAGATGATTCTATCTTGGGTTCATTATCCTCTAAATTAATTTCTTCAGTAGAAAACGACAAAGAATCAAGAAAAGAATGGGAAAAAACATACACTGACGGTCTTAAATATTTAGGAATGAGGTTTGATGAACAAAGAAGTCAACCTTTTGAAGGCTCAAGTGGTGTTATACATCCAATTTTAGCAGAGGCTGTCACCCAATTCCAAGCACAGGCTTATAAAGAACTTTTACCTGCACAAGGTCCTATAAAAACACAGGTTGTTGGTCAAAGAGACATGAATAAAGAAATGCAGGCTGAAAGAGTTTGTGAGTTTATGAATTACTACATCATGAACGAGATGCCTGAGTACGACCCTGACTTAGACCAATTGTTATTCTATCTACCGTTATCAGGTAGTGCTTTTAAGAAAGTATATTACGATGCAGCCAAAAACAGACCTGTATCTAAATTTATACCCGCAGAAGATTTATTGGTTCCTTATAATGCTACTGACCTACTATCTGCAGAAAGAGTGACCCATGTTGTCTCAATGAGTAACAACGAAGTAAGAAAGCTACAGCTATCAGGATTTTATGCAGATGTAGAACTTAACGACAACGACACCATTAGTCGTGATGACATAGACAAAGAAATAGACAAAATACAAGGCGTTGCACCTGATTACGGTGACGATGAACAAAGAAAATTATACGAAATACATACAGTAGCAGAAATAGAAGGCTTTGAAGATGTAGATGATATGGACGAGCCTACAGGCTTAAAAATACCTTATATCATTACTATAGACGATTCTTCACAACAAATACTTTCTATAAGAAGAAATTACATTCCTGAAGATATGTACAGAAATAAAATTAACTATTTCGTACAGTACAAGTTCTTGCCGGGACTTGGCTTTTATGGACTTGGTTTATCACACATGATTGGTGGCTTGTCTAAAGCCTCAACATCAATACTAAGACAACTAATAGATGCAGGTACATTAAGCAATCTACCTGCAGGTTTTAAGGCTAGAGGCATAAGAATAAGAGATGAGGCATCACCCTTACAACCGGGTGAGTTTAGAGATGTAGACGCACCGGGTGGAGCATTGAGAGACTCTTTAATGCCATTACCTTATAAAGAACCAAGCAGTGTTTTATTTAGCCTTCTTGGATTATTAGTAGAATCAGGCAAAAGATTTGCTTCTATAGCAGATATGAATATAGGCGACAGTAACGCTGCTATGCCTGTAGGTACTACAGTTGCTCTTTTAGAAAAAGGCACAAAAGTAATGAGTGCTATACACAAGAGACTACATTACGCACAAAAAAATGAGTTTAAAATTTTAGCAAGAATCTTTCAAGAATTCTTACCACCTGTATATCCATACGAAACAGGCAGTGGTGCGAGAGAGATAAAAGTAGAAGATTTCGATAACAGAATAGATGTAATACCAGTTTCTGACCCTAACATCTTCTCTATGAGTCAAAGAGTAATTATGGCTCAAGAGCTTTTAACAATGGTGCAATCAAACCCTGAGTTACATGGACCACAAGGTATATACGAAGCTTATAGAAGAATGTATGCAGCTTTAGGTGTAGACAATATAGAAACATTGTTAATGCCACCTGCAGACAATACACCAAAACCTGTCGATGCAGGTATCGAAAACAGTGGCTTATTACAAGGAATACCACAACAAGCATTTGCCGAACAAAACCATGAGGCGCATGTAGAGGCACACAAAACATTGTTTTTAACACAAGCTGTAATAATGAATCCACAGCTACAATCGGTAATTATTGCCCATGTTATGCAACATTTACAATTTATGGCAAATCAACTAGCCGAACAACAATTACCACCTGAAGTGCAACAACAGATACAAGAGTCAATGCAACAATCACAACAGCTTGACCCACAATCACAAGCAGCACTACAGCAACAAATACAAGGTATTATTGAAAGCTTTAGCTCACCAATATTAGCTCAACTTTCAAATGAATTCTTGACATCAGTTCAACCACCACAACAAAGCGACCCTCTTGTTCAAATAAGACAACAAGAATTAGGATTGCGTGATAAAGAAATTGAAATGAAGAATCAACAGTTTATGGCAAAAGAAGAACAAGATGCCATGGAAAGAGGAACTGAGCTTCAGTTACAGCAACAAAAAGCTGACCAACAAGCAATGATTGGTAATGAAAAAAACGACATAGCAAAACGAAGATTGGAACAACAAGCTGAGTTAAAATTAATAGACTTACAAGCGAGGATGAATAAATGACAAGTTCAATCAATGAAAAAATAGTAGAACAAATTAAAGCTAAAAAAGCTAAAATAAAAACAACAGAAACACAACAAGCAGAAGAAATTGTGCCTATAGTGGCTGAAGTTGTAGATGAAGCTGAAAGAGCTAGAGATGATAAAGGTCACTATATAGCAGACGACCTTTCTACTCCTGATGTTAATGAAGCATGGGAAGGTGGTAAAGCACCAAAGAAAAAAGCAAAAAAAGCTGTTGCTAAGAAGAAAACAGTTGCTAAAAAAGCTACAAAAAAGAAAACTAAATAAGGAGTAACAAATGAAAGTAAAAACTTCCATCACAATAAAAGGTCAAGGAACCATACCTTTATCACAACCTAAGAAGGTAAAAGTGGACACAGCACACAAGCCGGGTTATGGCAAAGGTTTTAGCAGAGGTAAAGGAGCTGCTTTAAGAGGAAATAAGTTTAACGGCGTATTTTAAACTATGGATAAGTATGATTTTATTCATGCAGTCCGAAAGGATTTGAGTGAAAGAGAGGAGCAAATCAAAGATATCTTAATGTCAGGTGGCATAAAAGATATGGAAAAATACCAATTTTTAATGGGCGAAATATCTGCATTATCCTATATTCATGATAAGATAAAAGAACACTTACATGAAAAAGGAGATTTTGATGAACAGTGAAGCAAAGAAAAAAGTTAAAGAAAAAGTTGAAGAAGAAACCATTAACCTAGACAAGGCTTTTGTAGAAGAGGACAACAGAGTTTTAGACCCTAGTTTACTGGATAAAAGTATTCTTGAAAGGATGCCCCAACCTACAGGTTGGCGTATGTTGGTACTTCCCTATAAAGGAAAAGGAGTATCAGAAGGTGGAATTCAGTTAGTGAAGGAAACCATTGATAGAGAAACCCTAGCAACCGTTGTTGCTTATGTAGTAGCCATGGGTCCTGATTGTTATAAAGACACTAAAAGGTTTGCAAAACCTTGGTGTGAAAAAGGACAGTGGATATTAATAGGTAGATACGCAGGTTCTAGGTTTAGGTTGGCTGATGAAAGCGAAGTCAGAATTCTTAATGATGATGAAGTCATAGCCACTATTTTAGACCCTGATGACATTGTTTCAGTATAAGGAGAAATATAATGAACGAATTAAATAATGAAAATCAAGTCGAGACAGAAGAAATTATTGTAGATGTAGAAGATACACCTATTAATGAAGAAGCTGTTTTAGAAACCGACTCAGGCGGTGACGATGAACTTGATAAATACACCAAAGGTGTATCAAAAAGAATAAACAAGCTAAACGATAAGATTAGATTAGCAGAACAAAAAGCTGCTGATTACGAATCTAAGTATGCACAATTATCTAACGAATATAATTCGGTAAAAACTAGAGCTAATGTTTTAGATAAAAACTACACTGAGGAATACGAAAATCGTGTGAAATCACAAAGGTCACAAGCAGAAGACCTTTACAGAAAAGCAAGAGAAACTAATGACCCTGATTTAGAGGTAAAAAGTGTTGAGCTTTTAAACAAAGTATCTTTAGAAGAAGAAAGAGTCAGATTAGCCAAAGTACAATTACAAAGTCAAGAAGAGCAAAGCTTTAACAATGTGCCACAAAGTGTACAAAATACACAAAAACCAGTGTATGATAAACCTAAGCCTGATTCTAAAGCAGTTGAATGGCAACAAAACAATGACTGGTTCCAACAGGATAGAGTCAAGACATACACTGCAATGGGTATTCATGAGGACCTAATAAACGAAGGTTTTGACGGTAGCGATAGTGAATATTACGAAGAATTAGACAAAAGACTTACAAAGGTTTATCCTGATTTAAGGAATAAACCTGAAGGCGTATCAAAAGATGCCAACTCAACTGTGCAAAGAGTTGCATCTGCTTCCAATAACGGAAGTCGCCAAGGAACACAAGGGAAGAAAAGCGGTATTAAAATTAATTCTAACCATGCCTCCGTAAAGAGCAATTTGAAACCTTACGGAATGTCACAAGAAGAGTGGCTGAAAAGAGTAGGTAAAGAAATAGTTAAACTTGAAGGAGCAAAATAATGGACATAGATGCAATTGAAAATACAACACGCCAATCTCGTGATGACGAGCAACACGATAAAAACGCTAGAAGAAAACCATGGCAGCCTGCGAGGATGCTTGAAACTCCACCCGCCCCTGAAGGTTATCAATACCGATGGATTAGGTCAGAGTATGTAGGTGTAGAAGACAGAAACAATGTTTCTGCTAGAATGAGAGAAGGATGGGAGTTTGTCAGACAAGACGAAATACCTGATTTCCCTTTACCTACAATCGAGCATGGTAGACACGCAGGAGTCATTTCAGTAGGTGGATTGATATTAGCGAAAATACCTAAAGAAACTGTTGAAGAAAGGAACGAGCATTACAGAAATAGAAATGTGCAACAGAACGAAGCACTGGACAACACAATGTTTAATGAGGTTCAAGGAAACAATAGATATGTTAAGTACGACTCTAATAGACAGTCTAAAGTATCATTTGGAAAAAAAAGGTAGATAAATCATGGCGAATAAAGACGCATCTTTTGGTCTAAAACCTGTAAGAATGATGGGTGGCTCACCCTATTCAGGCGGACAAAGCCGTTATAGAATTGCTGCAAACTACGGAACAAGTATTTTTCAAGGCGACCTAGTAATGCAAGTTACTGGTGGTGGCGTTGAAATCCACGCAGACGGTGGCACAGTTCCTATAGTTGGCGTATTCAACGGTTGTATGTTCACAGACCCAACAACTAAAGAGCAAATATTTAGTAATTATTACCCTGCAAGCACGAACACTTCAGACATAATTGCTTTTATACATGACGACCCTAATACGGTCTTCGAAATACAAGCAGACGACACTTTCCCAGTGGCTGATTTGTTTGGTAACTTTGACATCGTTTACACAAACGCAGGAAGCACCTTTACAGGTATTTCAGGAGCAGAATTAGATGTCACAACAGGCGCAACCACAGCCGGACTTCCACTTAAGGCAATTGACATTAGTCAAGACCCTGATAATAGTGATGTCGGCAGTAGCAATACAAATGTATTGGTTGTAATTCAAAATCATATCTGCGGTCAAAAAGGCGCAGGATTAGCATAAGGAGTAATTAGATGGCGATAAGTAGAGCGCAACTAGCGAAAGAACTCGAACCCGGTCTAAATGCACTTTTTGGACTTGAATATGACGAAAACCAAGAAGAATACAAAGAACTATATTCTATAGAAGACTCAGATAGAGCCTTTGAAGAAGAAGTGCTTGTAGTTGGATTTGGTGCAGCTCCTGTCAAAGAAGAAGGTGCAGGCGTTAGTTTTGATAGTGCTTCAGAAGGATATACAGCAAGATATACACACGAAACTGTGGCTCTTGCTTTCTCATTAACTGAAGAAGCTATTGAAGATAACCTGTATGACCAACTAGGTAGAAGATACACAAAAGCATTGGCTCGTTCAATGCAGCACACCAAAGAAGTAAAAGGAGCAAATGTATTAAACAATGCGTTTGATTCTAGTTTTGCTATTGGTGATGGACAGCAATTAATATCCACAGCACATCCGTTAGCGGGTGGTGGTACAGCTCGTAACAGAGCTGCAACAATGGCTGACCTGAATGAAACTTCACTTGAAGATAACATAATTGACATATCAACATTTGTTGATGACAGAAACCTAACTATTGCAGTTAGACCTGATAAAATAATCGTTCCACCACAATTAACATTTGTGGCTGATAGACTTTTAAACACACCGGGTAGAGTTTCAACATCAGATAATGATATTAACTCAATTAAAAACCAATCTTCAATGCCAAATGGTTTTTCAGTAAATCATTATCTAAATGACCCTGATGCATATTTTATTATGACATCGGTTAATGCAGATGGAGAAGGTCTAAAAATGTTCAACAGAACAGGTATGGAAACTTCTATGGAACCTGAATTTTCAACAGGTAACATTAGGTATAGAGCTAGAGAAAGATACTCATTTGGTGTCTCTAACTGGCGTGGAGTTTTTGGTTCTCAAGGAGCTTAAGGTTCTTAAAACCAATAAAGGGAGCTAATGCTCCCTTTTTTTTGTGTTTTTTTTATAAAAGACCTTTTTCCATAAGAACAAATTTTTCTTGCCAATCATCTGTAATTTTTCCTATTGAAGTGTCTTTAAATAAGTTGTCTAAGCCTACACTGTAGTCAATTAAACAATCTGCTCCAGTATTGTATGCTTCCCAATTTAGCCATGCGTCATCTTGAAGTAATATATAGGAACTTTCTTCAGCATCTAATTGATATGCTCTATCTTCATCATCAATAGTAATACCAAAAAATTCTAAATCGCAATCTAAAGAATAACTCAAAGGTTTTTTATCAACTATAAAACCTTCTTTTTCTAACCAATTTTTTAAAGTTTTTATGTTGACTGTTTTTTTATTATCTTTGCATACTTTTTTAGCGTGTAAAAATTGTATAGTGTGTATGTCATCCCAACCAAGAATAACCTCTATAACCCTGTCTATGTCATAGCTCCAATCATCAATGTAATCATGGTTGCCCCACTTATAATGATTTAAAGCACTATATCTAAACATTACTTTATTTCTTTTAGCTACTTCTAATATTGTTCTTAGTAGGCTTTTTATTTCAGTTTTATTTTTCATTTGATTTCCTATAATAAAGGTAGCTTTTAAGCTACCTTTTGATTGTTATTAATTCTAGCAAGTACATCAGGTGCATAAAAAACTCTGAAATAGAATTTTTCTTTTACAATTTTTCCTTTAGTTACCTTGCTTTCAACTTCACGAAGTGCGTAGAGAGTTGCTACAGTTTTTAAGCCTTTTAAACTTTTTCCTGTAATTCCATCTATTTTTAGAGCTTGTTTGAATGTAATAAATTCATCACCTACATCAAAGCCTTCTTCTAATAAGACTCCTGTGTTCCACTTACCATATTCTTTTTTTGTTAAAAAGTTTTTCATTTTATTCACCTTGCCTTTCGGCTATCATTTTAATATAAGATAAGTATAAACACATATATGTTAAAGTCAACACTTATTTACACTTTATTTAATCTTTTTTTTTATACTAAACTAATATACAATCAAAGGACTAGGATTATTAACTTGTTCTATCAACTGACCTAGCAGACAAGCCAAGATAATAGAACTTATTTCCGTAGGAGGAAATTATGGCAAATTCAACATTTAGCGGTCCAGTTAGGTCCGAAAATGGTTTTAAGGTAATCTCAATAGATAGCTCATCGGGTGTAGAAACTGATGTGGTAGATATT
>TARA_R110000765_G_scaffold247241_1_pt1 | contig 13653 bp, 8 predicted proteins | sample TARA_R110000765 | Tara Oceans TARA_R110000765 (sample SAMEA4398168) | marine metagenome | biome: Polar Biome; feature: [MES] marine water layer (ENVO:01000295) within the mesopelagic zone...; material: water (ENVO:00002006), including particulate matter (ENVO:01000060) such as...... | reverse complement strand
AATCAATTAGGCCGAATTTATAGAGCATCGAATAATCCATCTGAAGCTATTAAATCTTACGACAATGCATTACAAATAGCCCGTAAATTTAATGACAGTGTTATTTTACTCAATAACAAAGCGAACATCTATAAAGATCAATTGGATTATGAAAATGCACTTGATATTTATAACTTAATATACCAAAAACAAGTATACTCAAATGATAAATTTCAAATAGCACTGGTTTTAGATAATCTTGGGTTTGTGCAATCAAAACTTAATTTACCCAGTGCACTACAAAACATACTAAAAGCATTAAAATTTAGGGAGGAAACCAATAATTTGGTTGGTCTTTACTCTAGCAAAAAGCATTTAGCAGAATATTATCTGGATAGAAAAGACACTGCAAAGGCGCTTATATATGCAGAAAAAGTACTGTCATTGGCAAATAAAATAAACAGCAGCTCTTTAAAACTAGAAGGTATTTCTCTTTTAATGAGCATGAATAAGAACCCTCTAATTCATGAATATAAAAGATTGACAGATAGCATTTCTAACGCAAAACAGATTGCTGAAAATAAAAACGCATTTTTAAAATATAATATAGCTGAAGAACAGAAAAAAACCCAAGCCAGTCAATTGCTACAAGAAGTTGAATTCCGAAAACGGCTTGTTTACCAATTTCTAGTATTATTTGTATTAATGATTCTTATTGGTTCCTATTTTATATATAGAAATAAATATCGTAAAGCAAGAATTGAAGAAATCTATAAAACCGAAACTAGAATTTCTAAAAAAGTACATGATGAAGTAGCGAATGATATGTACAAAGTTATGACCTCACTTGAAAATAATGTTGGAATAGACAGCAAGGTTATTGATGAAATGGAAAAAATCTATGCTAAAACCAGAGATATTTCAAGAGAAAATAGTGCTATTGACTTTCATCAAGATTTTGGCATCCAATTAAATGATTTGTTATTTGGTTATAAAAACAATACGGTAACTGTAGTCACCCGTAATCTGTCAAAAATAAATTGGGAGGGTGTACCAGAACTTAACAAAACAGCTATTTATAGGGTCTTACAAGAGCTAATGACCAATATGCGCAAGCATAGCAATGCTACCTCAGCAGCCTTAGTATTCCATAAAAATGGATCAAAAATTCAGATAGATTATCGTGACAATGGAATTGGATGCGACCTTTTCAAAAAAAATGGACTCCAACATACGGAATCCCGTATCACATCTTTAAATGGAACTATTATTTTTGAATCTAAGCTAGGCCATGGCTTTAAAGCATCTATAATTATTTAAGACATGTTCAAAAAAGTTTTAATTGCTGAAGATATGGAAGACATCAATAAAGGTGTTCATACCCTATTGATAGAATTGGGCATTTTACATATTGAACAAGTGCAATATTGTGACGATGCATATTTAAAAATTAAAAGAGCAGGTTTAGATAATGATCCTTTTGAAATGATCATTACAGACTTATCTTTTAAAGCTGACCATCGCTCACAAACATACCCAACTGGCCAAGCATTAGCAGAAAAACTTAATGCGGAATTTCCTGAATTAAAGGTTATTGTTTATTCCGTTGAGGATAGACTCCAAGCTGTGAGAACTCTTTTCAACCAGTACCATATTGATGCTTATGTTTGTAAGAGTAGGTCTGGCCTAAAGAATTTAACTAAAGCCATAACCGAAGTTGTAAATGGCAATACCTTTTTATCACCAGAAGTTTCAAATGCATTTCACAGTACTAATGAATTAGAGATAGATGATTATGATATTTCGCTCTTAGAAAACTTAAGTAAAGGATTGTCGCAAGAAGAAATTAGTGCGCTTTATAAAAAAGTAAATATTTCGCCTGCCAGTTTAAGCTCTATTGAAAAACGGCTCAATAAATTACGTATTCAATTCAATGCTAATAATGCCATACACCTTGTGGCTATTGTTAAGGATTTAGGCCTTATTTAAAATTAACTTTAAATTTTACAGTGGTTACGGAAATCCGTAATGTCTTTTCACATAATGCCCTTAGGTTTGGATAATGAAAAATATGGGTATAAACACTAACCTCTAAGTACATCTTATAGTTCTTTGGCCAGCCTACTGGAAAGGTATTTCGGGGGAACTACCGATTTGGTAGGTTTGGCCTTTTTACTATGAATCTTCCTAAAGCGAAAGATTCATTTATTCAAATACCTTAAAACAATTCCTAGGATTACTAATTAAGTGACAAACATTACATTTGGAAACTAAATAAATTAAACTGTCATGAAGTATTTTATTATTTTATTATCCATTTCGCTTTTTGCCATAAGCTGTAAACAAAATCTTAAAAATGAAATTTTCTTAAAACAAAGCAAGATTCGAGAAGCTAAAAATTATGCCCAGCATGATTGGCAAATGGATTCAATTTACAAAAGGCTAGACATAAAAGACACTCCTAATAATTTAAAATGGAAAACCGCTATTACGCCTCATGACAACTATCGATTTACTGACCAGCTTTATTATGAATCTTTAAGAGGCATCAATGCTCCAAATATTATTCTTATAGGAGTGGCACATAGAGCCCGTAATTACGACCTACAGGATAAGCTCATTTTTGGAACATTCACAGAATGGGAATCACCATATGGTGGCATAAATGTATCTCCTTTAAATGATGAAATTATTTCTAGGTTACCTAAAGATAACTTTATAGTACATGATAGCATGCAAGAAATTGAACACTCACTCGAAGCAATCATACCATGGTTACACAAAAAAAACAGAGAAGCTGAAATTGTTCCAATTCTTGTACCATATATAAATTACACAACCATTGATTCTTTAAGCCATAATCTTGCTAAAGTAGTGCATACTATATGTTCAGAAAAAAACTGGGAATATGGAAAGGATGTGGCTATAGTCATTTCAAATGATGCCGTTCATTATGGTGATCTAGAATGGGGAGATAGTAAGAATATGGCTCCAATGGGCACAGATTCCGTTGGTACTCAAAAGGCAGTTGCTATGGACCTAAAAATTATAAATGACTGTTTATCAGGACCTATAACAAATGAAAAAATTAAAAAATTTACCGAGTATACGGTTCAAAAAGATGACTATAAGGAATATAAATGGGTATGGTGTGGTAGGTATTCTGTTCCTTTTGGTTTGTCCTTTGCAAACAATCTGAATATATTGGAAAATCAAGAAAACCTTCAAGGCTCCTTTTTAGGATACCAAACCAGTATTGACCATCCCCTCATCGAAGTTGAAGATTTAGGTATGGAAGTAACTGCACTCTCAACCAATAGGCACTGGGTTGCTTATACAAGTATTATTTACCAATAAATTTTATTGGTAAATAATACTGTTTACTTATAAAGACCCAAATCTTAAAAATAAATTTGAAAATTAAAATTTCCGGTTAGGAGTATAAGGAGCCCCTATTTTCTCTAAATTTGACTCGAATACTTCAAAATTCATGAGATAATTTCGCATTTCTGATTGAAATTTATCAAAATCATTTGTAGCAATATCAATATTCGTTTTTTGAGTTTCCGTAGGCGATTGGGTGGTCTCCCAATGTGAATAGCTTACTTGACCCACTCTAGACCGAATAGAAGGTATAGTTGCCTCATCTTTTGATTGCTTAACACTATCTCCATTCAATTTTGTCATTAGCTCACTTAATTCTACACTCAACTTTTCTAATTGTACAAATAAACTTGCAGTTGCTTTTGGTGTATTTACCAATGCGGCTTTCATATAGCGAAGGCGTTCGCTAATCTCACCCAACTTTTTACCTGCATTTGATACTTGCCTAGATAGTTCGGCAGTCTTGTTTTGGAAGGAAGAAATTGACTTATAATCTGTTTCTGTTTTTTTAACTGGTTTTACAAGGAAGTTTTCTGAAGCTCCTTGCGCTTTTAAATCCCCATTAAATAAAACATATAGTTGCACACTATACCGGCCAGGCATTGCCAATGGACCTTGAGCTTCGCCCGCCCATGGTGGTCTAAAATCTGGCACTGTCAAATCAATAGGATCCGGTGGCGAAAATCGTAGATCCCAATTTACTCTATGGATTCCTTTTTCAGAACTACCTTCAATCCATCTTATTGGTTGGTTATTTTCATCACTAACTAATAGTAATACACGTGGCTCATTCTCTTTGGCCTCCTCCCCGAGTTGTTTCCATCCTGGAAAAGGGATACTTAAATTATTCTTTTTCAAAGAATTTTCATTCTCCTTGCGTGAAACTTTTAAGGTCTTAGGCACATCTGCTAAATAATACGTAAACAATGCTCCAAACGGAGGATTCTCCGTTGCAAAACTCGTACTACCTAATGTAGGCATTCCTTTGGCCTGCATAGGCGTATTAGGAATATACCACCATGCGTCTCTCACAGAAAACAACGTATTCTTCTTTGCATTAAGCGAAGTCGCCATTTCTCTTAAAGGAGAATAATCATCTAAAATATAAAACCCTCTTCCAAATGAGGCAGCTACTAAATCATTATCTCGTGGATGTAGTTCAAGATCACGAAAAGGAATAGTTGGCACTCCTGATTTTAGTTGAATCCAATTATCACCTTTATTGATTGAAAAATAAATCCCAAATTCTGTACCTATAAACAGTAAGTTGGCATTGATAGGGTCTTGTTTGATAACCCAAACAATTGTTTCGTTTGGAAGATCTCCCACTATTGATTTCCATGACCTACCTCTATCTGAACTCATGAAAAGATATGGTTTGAAATCACCAAACTTATGCGCATCTGCACTAATAAAAACAGTGCTCGCATCATGATTTGACGGTTCTATATCATTTATAAAAGAAAGCGCCGGTACTTTAGGAAGCGCAGCGCTTTTTCTCCAATTATCACCACCATCTTCGCTAATATTCACTAATCCATCATCAGAACCAACATATAATAAGCCCTTAACTATTGGTGACTCAGAAATTGAGGTTAGCGTTGCATATTTTGACATGGCACTATTATCGTACAAAGCATCAACACTCCAAACTTTACCCATCATCTCCAACTCATACCGATTGCGATTCGTAGTTAAGTCAGGGCTTAACGATTTCCAAGAATTACCTTGATCATCACTACGCCAAAGTCTTTGAGAACCATAGTAAAGCCTTTTGTTATTGTGCGGGCTAATTAATAACGGACTGTCCCAATTCCATCTTTCTGCCATTTCGCCTATACCTGGTTGGGGTTGTATATCCATCCCTTCTTCTGTTAAACGATCATAACGAACAAGATTACCCTCTTGAATTTCCATATAAACCGTATTAGGATCTTCAGGGTCAAAGGCATTATCATAACCATCAGCACCCAATGGAACATACCAATCACTATTTCTAACTCCCTCGGTATTCATTGTTCTCGAAGGACCGATTAAGGAACCCAAATCTTGTGCCCCTCCAACAATATTGTAAAATGGCTCAGAATTATCTAAATCAAGTTTATAAAACTGTGCAATAGGTAAATTAGGAAAATGACGCCAAGTACTACCTTCATCGAAAGTTTCGTATAATCCGCCATCCGAACCTGCTAATAAATGTTTGCCATTTTCAGGGTCAATCCATAGTGCATGGTTATCACTATGCTTTTCTCGGCCTGTACCCAATACTTTAAAATTTTCACCTCCGTCCCGTGATACTCGAATAAAAACATCCATTTGATAAATCAAATCTGGATTGGTCGGTGAAACTTCGATCTCTTGATAATAATGAGGGCCTGTTCCACCAGAAATATATTCGTTCTGATGTTCCCAACTTTCTCCCTTATTCATAGACCTATAAAAACCTTTTTCAGAATTCTCGGCTTCAATAGTCGCATAAACAATATCAGAATTAGCAGGAGTTACCGCTAACCCAATCTTACCCATTTCGCCTTTAGGTAAACCTGTACTCTTTTTAGACCATGTTTCACCATTATCTGATGATTTATAAATTCCTGATTTAGGCCCACCAGAAAGTAGTGCCCAAACATGTCTTCTTCTTTGATATGCAGCGGCATAAACTATATCGGGATTAGAAGGATCAAATTCAATATCGGTAACTCCTGTGTTCTCATCAATTTCTAGTACCAGATTCCACGTTTTACCACCATCAATTGTTTTATATAAACCACGATCTCCGCCTGCCGACCATAATGGACCCTCTGCGGCAACAAACACCACATCGCTATTTCTTGGGTCAACTAAAATTTTACCTATATGCTGTGATTTAAAAAGCCCCATACGATTCCAACTTGTACCACCATCGTTACTCTTATACACACCATCTCCCCAACCGACATGCCTTCCACTCACATTTTCACCAGTACCTACCCAAACCACTTGTGAGTTATTAGGGTCAATAGTAACCGAACCAATAGAATATGAGGTCTGGCTATCAAAAACAGGTTTCCATGATATACCATTATTATTGGTTTTCCACAAACCCCCAGAACCAACTGCTACATACCAATTACTTGGATCCTGTTCGCTTACCGCTATATCGGCAATTCTACCACCCATTACCGCTGGCCCAATTGAGCGTATTTTTAAACCCTTAGCCGCTTCAGTTATAGTGGCAATATCTATTGTTTGAGATTTGACAGATGAGGAAACTGAAATAATAAGAAAAATCAAGAGAAAGCCAAAAGAATGATTATTATCTGACATGAATTTTAATATTTAAATTATTGAAAGTACAAGGTTTGAAATCATTTAGTAAATTTCAAAATCTCGAATAGTAAAAATAATTAACTACTCTGAAACAATTAAAAATATAAGCTTTTTTATAAATTTCCATTCCGCAGACATCTATGATTTGAGCTTAAACCCAACGGCTAAATTAAGAAAACGAATATTATTGCAGCTCCATTAATAAGTAACTTACAATCTATTTTGCGTTTTACCGTATTCGTACTTACCTTGTTAGACTGACACATTTATTAAGCACCTATACCAAATGATTACACTAATTGAAAGAGCCTCTTCGTTCAAGGATAGAGTTGCCATCAAAAGCGATGGTAAAAACTACACATACAATCAACTATTAACACATTCAGAACATGTTTCTGCACATCTATTGCAAGACAAAAAAGATTTAAACCTGGCTAGAATTGCTTTTTTAGTTCCTGCGAGCTTTTCTTACGCCGCAGTTCAATGGGGAATTTGGAGGGCGGGTGGTATTGCCGTTCCTCTTTGTGAAAAACATCCGTTACCCTCCATTCAGTATGTACTGGAAGATACCGAAGCCACAACAGTAATTTATACCGAGGCTTTCGAGCAATTACTTTCGCCTCTATTCAAAAGTACTAACATCCGATTTCTCAAATATGCTGCTATTACTCCCAAAATATGCGAATTACCAAAGATTACTATAGACCGTAGCGCGCTTATTCTTTATACAAGTGGTACTACTGGGTTTCCAAAAGGTGTTGTTACTACCCACGCCAATATTGAGGCACAAATTACGGCCTTAACGACTTCTTGGGAATGGAATAAAAATGACCACGTTCTAAATGTTTTACCACTTCACCACGTGCATGGCATAATAAATATGTTAAGCTGCGCCTTATGGAGCGGAGCCTGTTGCGAGTTCTTACCTAAATTTAGTCCGAAAGCCATATTTGATATTTTCCTGAAAGGTGAGGTGAATGTATTTATGGCCGTACCTACGATTTACTTTAAATTAATTACCTATTTCAATGAGCTTCCTCAAGAAGAACAACAGGCTATCTCAAACTATCTTTTAAAATTTCGTCTTATGGTTTCTGGCTCGGCCGCACTGCCTGTCAGTGTTCTGAAGGAATGGAAAGAAATTAGTGGACATACTTTATTGGAACGCTATGGCATGACTGAAATGGGAATGGCCATTAGCAATCCATATAACGAAACACGTAGGCCCGGTCACATTGGTCAACCTCTACACGGTGTCTCTATTAGGCTAGCCGATGAAAAAAATCAAATTGTTACAGCTGGTGAACCTGGAGAAATTCAAATTAAGGGACCTAATGTTTTTAAAGAGTACTGGGGAAAGCCAGAGGCTACTGAAGAAGCTTTTACTGTCGATGGTTGGTTTAAATCTGGTGATATAGCCATATTCGATGTCGATAGTTACCAAATCTTAGGTAGGAATTCAGTAGACATCATTAAATCTGGAGGCTATAAAATATCTGCATTAGAAATTGAAGAGGTACTTCGAACACATCCCCAAATTAAAGATTGTGGTGTAGTTGGCATTCCTGATTTGGAATGGGGAGAAATTATCGGGGCTAGCATCGTTATAATGTCTGGTGAATTATCTGCTGAAGATTTAACATTGTGGATTCAGGAAAAATTACCTGCATATAAAACACCTAAAAAGTATCTTTTTCAAGAAGATTTACCCAGAAACGTTATGGGAAAAGTAACTAAGAATGATATTAAAAAACTATTCATATAAATAAACCAACCTATGAAAATATACGGGGTAGCATTACTAGCCGCTTGTTTCTTGCTAGGGAAATTTCTGGGAAATTTGCTAGGCAAACTCATTAACATCAATAATGATATTGGAGGCGTTGGCTTTGCAATGATCTTGTTAATGGCATCGAGTATTTATCTTAGAAAAAAAGGCTGGTTAATTCCTGAAACTGAAAAAGGTGTTTGGTTTTGGAGCGCCATGTACATACCCATAATTGTTGCTATGGCTGCGACGCTTAACGTTAAAGCCGCAGTTTCAGGAGGTTTTGTTGCAGTTGTTGCCGGAATCGTCACCACCGTAATCTGTATGCTATTGGTTCCTTTTTTATCTAAAATAGGCCGAAACAATGAAATTCCAAAAACATAGGTATGGATATCATTGAAAAGATTATTTCTAAGAACGGACTCGTATTCGCTTTTCTATTTGTAGGCATCGTGATGCTTATTTCTTTTTGGATTTCCAAAAAAATATTGAAAAATAAAATACCTGGGGTTGCCATTGCAATTCTAATAGGATTATCATTAGCATTTTTTGGCGATAAGAAGGGTATCGCAGATATCCCCATTTTTGCAGGTATGGCCATATTGGGTGGGTCTATGTTTAGAGATTTCGCCGTTGTTGCTACAGCAATGAGTGCCGATATTTCTAAAATAAAACAAGCCGGACTTGCAGGAATAATCTCGCTATTTATTGGAGTCACTGTAACCTTTTTTATTGGGGCTATAATTGCTCACTCTATGGGTTACACAGATGCGGTTAGTATGGCAACAATTGCAGCAGGTGCTGGTACATATATTATAGGCCCTGTAACTGGTACTGCACTGGGTGCTAGTTCAGATGTCATTGCCATAAGTGTAGCTACTGGAGTCGTAAAAACAATTTTTACCACAATAGCAACCCCATTGATTGCCAAACGAATTAAGCTAGACAATCCACATGCTGCCGTTGTGTTTGGTGGATTAATAGGTACTACCAGTGGTGTAGTTGCAGGCTTGGCTGCTACAGATGAAAAGCTTGTTCCTTATGGAGCATTAACCGCAACATTCTATACAGGAATTGGTTGTTTATTATGTCCTTCCGTTTTTTATCTGATATTGAAATTTTTCGGTTTTTAATTTTTCTATACATCAATAATCGAAAATATTTTACTCGACCGCAGCAATATCTACCGATACTTTCAACTTACTTTGACCGCTTCCATACACCACACCTTTTAAGGGAGGCACATCATAATAATCCCTACCCCAACCAACCACAATGTGCTGATCTTTGGGTATCATGTTATTAGTGGGGTCAAAATCTACCCAGCCAAAACCTGGTATAAATATAGCAAACCATGCATGCGATGCATCTGCACCTACCAATTTTACCTTACCAGGAGGTGGTAGGGTTTCAATATAACCACTAATATATCGTGCGGGCAATCCAACAGAACGAATACAAGCAATGGCAATTTGCGCGAAATCTTGACAAACTCCTTTTTTTTCTTTCATAACTTCTTCTATGGGAGTCGAAATAGTAGAAAACTCCGAATCGAAATCGAAATCGGTATAAATTCGTTGCATTAATTCGTAAGCTGCATCAAAAACGGAACGGTTTCCTTTAAAAGACAATTCGGCATACTCACGTATATCCTTATCTGTGCGTCGTATGAATATTGATTCAAGTATATACTGCTTTGCCTCAAGTACCTCTGGATCCATTCCCTGTAAAGCCAACAAAGCATTGTTCATCGTGATGTTTTTACATGCTGGACTTTTGAAAGATTCCTGGAATTTCGCATAGTCCCTTTTGATTTTACTTCTGGTAGTTACCTTCAGTATTTTATGTTCCGTTTGTATGGAAAAACGGGTGATGTAATTACCAAAAAAATCGATACGCTCAGATATTTCAGTGGGTTCTGGAGTTATCTGTATCGTATAATCTAAAAGCTCTTGTCCCTTCGATTCTCTTGGCCTAAGCGTAGCAATATTATGACAATAACTTACCGGGGCATTATATTCGTATTTGGTAATATGTGTTACATTAAATATCATGCTTAAATAGGGAAAGACTGTGTAAACAATTGGTTTTGCTTGTCTGTATGATTGAAATAGGTGTTTGATATAGATTGCGAAGTCTGATATAAAAGCTTAGAAAGAGCTTTCATTAAATTATCAAGTTCTTCTCTAGAAAAATTAGTTTCAGATTTTGTTTTGGCTAAATCTGATGATTCTGCTAACCTCAACTTTGAAAAGGCCTCGAATACAAATTTCTGATAATTACTTAATTGATGGTCTTGTTTCGAATGTGGTAAACGAGATATATCTTTCTGCAATCGATTTATCATAAAAGTTAAAGAACGCGCATAGTCTAAATCTAACACTACTAAATCAAGTACATGCTCCAACTCAATATGCGAACGATAACTATATCGGTAAATATTTAAACTTTCGTGGCTTGTCAATAGATACTCTAACAATTCATATTCTACCTGATCGTCGTATTTAATCGTTAGTAAGGCACGACATTTAGTAATGGTCAACGAACTTTGTTCTAATTGCAATCCTATAAAATAAAGCAACAAACCTTGTTGCACCATAATACTCTCCTCAATCAGCCCCATAAAAGCAATTAAGCGGGTAATTAATTGATTCAAAACTTTTAAGATTCGATTAATAGAATGATCCTCACTATCTACCAAAGAATTCCAAAGTTTCTGAATATTTTCAAAAACACGCCACATATCCGAAGACCAAAGATTACGAATAGAATAGTATGAATTGCTGAACATACTTATGGTATGGGCTAAACTGCCCACTCTATTTTTATCTAAGATAACCGATAACATTTCTTCATAAGGGTTATCCATCGCCAGTTTGCCATCCTTATCCTTCTCTATAAAACCTGGGTAGGTACCCGTCAATTGGGTAACAGCTTTGAAGAGTACTTTTAGCTTTTCAGAATCGGGTTTTTCATCCCTATTTTGTACTATGGCCATTTGGCGCATAACCGTACGTAAAAAACGAGCGTTAACTAAAGTACGCCCAACATAACGCCCTGCCCAATACAAATTTTCTGCCGTGAGACTTGGCAAATCATTTAATCCTGATATTGCAACCGACGATTTCTGTTGCCATTGTCTAGTCTTGTCTTCTTTTGTGAAGGTCTCATCTAATATCCATAAATCTTTACTTGTACCACCTCGCTGATTCGAAACCCTAACGGTTTCACTATCTGACGCTACCCTAACCAAACCACCGGGCATTACCGAATACTGGTCTTTTGAAGCAATACAAAATGCGCGAGCGACTACATTTCTAGGCTCTACGTTCCCATTGGTAAGATTCGGAGCAGTAGAAAAATTAATGTGCTCTTGAGCAACAAAACGATACGGTCGTTCTAAAATTACTTTTTTAAGGGCTTCTATTTCTTTGAGAGTCATTAACTCTCCGAAATAGATACTTTCCCTATTTGTGCGATCTATTCTTTTTACGACTAATTTCGATAAATTTTCTAATACGTAATTTTTCTCTTTTTCTTGTCCGCACCACCAAGAGGCTATTTGAGGTAATAACAACTCTTCTTTCAAGAAATATTTAGCAATCGTTGGCATAAAAGGAATTAACCCAGGATTTTCAATAACCCCACTTCCTACTGGATTGATGACCGTTACATTTTTTCTTCGCACCACATCTAATAATCCTGCGACTCCTAAATGTGAATCTTCACGTAATTCTAATGGATCTGTAAATGCATCATCGACCCTTCGTAATACTACATCTATCTGTTTTAACCCTTGTAATGATTTCATCCAAAGAAAACCATCACGCACTACTAAATCATTGCCTTGTACTAATGGATATCCTAGAAATGAGGCCATATAGGCATGTTCAAAATACGTTTCATTATGTGATCCCGGAGTTAGAATTACGATATTCGGATTCTCTTTTTTACCTGGGGCCGCACCAACAAGCATCTGATTGAATTCTTGAAAAAAACCAGACAACCGTTTAACATGCATTTTCGCGAACATCTCAGGAAGAATTCTACTGCTTGTAGATCTATTCTCTAATGCATAACCCATTCCTGATGGTGCTTCTGTACGATCATTAACTACCCACAAACGACCGTCGGTACCGCGACACAAATCTGCTGCATATATGGATAAAAACTTTTCTAGATTAAGCTCCATTCCTGAGCATTGTCTTAAAAAACCACGATGCCCATAAATAACTTCATAGGGTACAATACCATCTTTAATCAGCTTTCGTTCGCCGTAAACATCTTTTAAAACCAAATTAAGTAATTCGGCCCGTTGTTTTAAACCTGCCTCTACCCTATTCCACTCTTCTTGATGCAGAACAAAAGGAACCACATTCAAGCTCCAAGGCCTGTGCATTCCTTTTGGGTCATTGTATACGTTATAGGTAACGCCGTTCTCAGACAATAACCAATCAATATCTTTCTGGCGTGCCGATAATCCGTTCACCCCAAGTTTATCAAACCCCTTAAATAATTTGTCCCAATAAGGTTTTAACTCATCGTTCAATGAATACATTTCATCATTGCCCTGATGGGTTTTATAGCTATTTAACCAGCTAGTCTTCGTTGTTGGCATTGCCTTTTTCAATTACTTCTTACGTAAATCGGTTACATGTGGATACTCAGGATTGACTGGCATCTCCTTATATACAAATGTATTTGAACCTGACTTAGGTTCAACCATTCTACCTGTAAAATTTGTTGTAGCGACCAATTCTTTCGGTGTTTCTTCATCTTGTGTTAAACCAATATCCCAAAACCTATTTATTCTTCGCGATTCGGCTTCAAGACTGTTTATAGGGTAATTATCATAGGAAAGCCCGCCAGGGTGTGCCACAAAATAAGTACAACCTCCAATAGATTTTTGATTCCAATCATCTACAATATCAAAAACCAAGGGCGTATCTACACCAATAGTTGGGTGTAATGCAGACCACGGATCCCAAGCTTTAAATCGTACACCTGCCACATACTCACCTTTTGTTCCCGTAGGACTAAGATCTACTTTTACGCCATTACACGTTAACGTATACCTTTCTACTGTGAAGTTATTAAGTTTCACCTGTATGCGTTCTAGAGAAGAATCGACATAACGCGACGTACCACGCCCCGTCATTTCTTCGCCCAGCACATTCCAAGGTTCGATGGCCATACGAAGTTCTAACTGCATT
>TARA_R110000765_G_scaffold26997_2_pt1 | contig 13661 bp, 11 predicted proteins | sample TARA_R110000765 | Tara Oceans TARA_R110000765 (sample SAMEA4398168) | marine metagenome | biome: Polar Biome; feature: [MES] marine water layer (ENVO:01000295) within the mesopelagic zone...; material: water (ENVO:00002006), including particulate matter (ENVO:01000060) such as...... | reverse complement strand
CGTACATCAAGCACATCCTCAGCGTTTCACCCGATGGCTCTGAGCGCGTCGTCAACAAAGCGCTGGGCAACAACAAACTCGTCGGGCTCATCGCCCGCCTTTTCCCCAAGACCAAAATCATCCACGCGATCCGCGACCCGCGCGATGTCGCGATCAGCTGCTATATGGGCGGATTCAACAACAACATGCACCCATGGACTTCCCGTGTTGATTGGGCATCACACACATGGGCCCTCTCCGACCGCATGATGAACCACTGGAAGGCCACGCTCGACATCCCGATCCTCGATGTCCACTACGAACGCCTCGTCGCCGATCCTCAAAGCGAGTTCCCCCGCTTGATCGAGTTCCTCGGTCTCGACTTCGACCCATCGTGCTACGACTTCCACAAATCCAAACGAACCGTCCGCACACTCAGCTACGACCAGGTCAACCGCCCGCTCTATACAACCAGCTCCGGACGACACAACAACTACAAATCCCACATCCAAGACATCAACTTCCCCGACTACCCCGCTACATAAACTGTTCGTTCTTCCATATCCCAAATCCACCAACCCCCTCACCCCATCAAAAACGCCACTGGTTTATCACCAGCGGCGTTTTCTTCATCCGAAAACAAATAGAGACGAAGAGATTCGAACTCTCGACCTCTTGCATGCCATGCAAGGCACATACCCAGCGGTCAGCATTTGAATACTGTTAGTGAAGATTCGGAGGGACTGTGCTGGATTCGTTTGGACTCAAAGCGGGTCAGCGAACGCGCCCGGTTTCCATACGGCTTCCAAGTCTGAAACATTGATTTCTGAGTTCAGGATGAGGTCAGTCACGGAACGGACTCGTATAACAAATGAACTAGATTTTGCTGGGTGGGTGAAAAGCTGAAATCAGAGAAGAACAAGTAAATCCATATAAAACACCTACAATCGCAAAGAGTTGTATCGGGATGGAGTAACTGTAATGAGCAAAAACTCACCTCTTGGCTTCTTTGGTCGCTACCTGAGTCTGTGGGTTGGCCTCTGCATCATTGGCGGAGTCGGCTTGGGCTATGTTTTTCCGTCACTCTTTGAGCAAGTAGCCGCACTCGAATATGCCAATGTCAACTTCGTGGTTGCAGTGCTGATCTGGGTGATGATTTACCCGATGATGACCCAAGTCGATTTTTCCAGCCTGAAAAATCTTGGGAGCAGGCCGCGAGGATTGTGCATCACACTGGTTGTCAACTGGTTGATTAAACCCTTCACAATGGCAGCTTTAGGCATCTTGTTCTTTGAACATATCTTTGCAGGGTTGATTGAGCCGGAAACAGCAAAGGAATACATCGCCGGAATGATTCTGCTCGGTGTTGCACCCTGCACAGCAATGGTCTTCGTGTGGAGCCAACTCACCCGTGGTGACCCAAGCTATACACTCGTGCAGGTCTCAATCAACGATCTCATCATGGTGTTTGCCTTTGCCCCTATAGCAGCATTTTTACTCGGCGTAACTGATATTGTCGTACCGTGGGAAACCTTACTGCTCTCTGTTGTTCTCTATGTGGTAATTCCTATGTCAGCGGGATACTTCACCCGTCACTATCTCATCAAAAGAAATCCTGATGGAGACACTCTAAACAGATTCGCACATCGCCTTGAGCCGTTTTCAATCATCGGACTCCTGGCGACCGTAGTGCTGTTGTTTGGATTTCAGGCGCAGACTATTCTTGAACAACCACTTGTGATAGCCCTGATCGCTGTGCCATTACTGATACAAAGCTATGGCATCTTTGCGATTGCGTATGGCTGGTCTTATCTATGGAAAGTTCCGCATCCGATTGCCGCTCCAGCAGCGTTGATCGGAACCTCCAACTTCTTCGAACTGGCCGTAGCAGTCGCCATCAGCTTGTTTGGGTTGCACTCTGGCGCAGCACTCGCAACAGTGGTCGGGGTATTGGTAGAAGTACCGGTCATGCTTTCGCTCGTTGCCTTTGCGAATAAAACTCGGCCATACTTTTCGTAGAGTAACTGCCATCGTCATAAACAGCTTGATTTTACAGGATGGACCATCACCCAGACATGGTTGCCCAATTTTCCATCCTCTAGCAGGTCAGCCAGCATTGTCGATCTAACTTCGAAATTTGTGCCTGTACTTTGAAGTTGGTTCTTTGATGAAGAGAGGTTTAGGTATACGCACCGCCTGAATAGGTCAGTTCATAACTGTGGCTGTAAATCTCGAAAACGATACCGAACGGGTCTTCGACATACACCATGCGATATGGCTTTTCATTTGGGAAATACTCTCGGATTGACATTCGCTGCTTCCCGCCCGCTGCAACAATCTTCTCGAGTAGTCCTTCGACATCGGGGTCTTGGATTGCAAAATGAAAGGTGCCGTGCTTCCGGAAGTCTAGATTTTCGTCGGGCTGTTGGTTGCCGTCGAACTCGAAAAGCTCAAACCCAATCCGATCGGCTGTAGCGAGGTGTGCGATCCGTAGTTTTTTCCAATCGGCACCGAAGACATCGGTACACATTTGACCAATATCGGAGTCATCCTCAATGATTTCTGTAGGCTGCATGATGACATAAAACCCTAGAACTTCTGTGTAGAACTTGACAGCAGCATCGAGGTTTGGAACCGATAGGCCAATATGTGAAAATGTACGAGGTGTTGGAGTCATAAGACATTCCTTTGCATTACTTGTGTTTCAGGAATACTGACCCGTCCAGATATTCCGTACCACTCCGTGTGATATGGCAGTAGCGGTACCAACCACCTTCAATGACACTCCGAACGGGTCAGCGAGCGGGTCAATTATTGATCATGGACAACCTGCGCCAAAGGCTTTAAGGAACGCGCTCACATCGAAGAAGTTAAACACACCATCGCCTGTAATATCCGCGGCGGGGTCATTGGCGGCGTATGCATCAAGGAAGGCGGAGACATCCAAAAAATTCAGGATGCGGTCGTCGGTGAGATCAGCCGGGCATGGGGTCTCGATGCACCGGTTGAGATGCACACGGTAACCCGAGTAGAGATCTGCTTCGAAGATATCGATATCGCCATCGTTGTCAAAGTCGCCGGTCGCCACACTATTCGGGACTTGGCCATCGTTGGGAATTGATGAGCGAGCGGTGAGCGCGCCAATCCCTGGATTGGTGAGTATATCGATGGCGTCTATATCCTCAGGAACATTCCCTTCATTCGCGCCGACTACATCGGGGAGCGAGCTGTTGCATGTAAAAACACCGATCGCGATATCAGTGACGCGCCCGCCGACATTGGTCGTCCACACGCCGTCATTAAAATCTGGAAAAGTCTCGACCCCGCCGTTGTACCCGTTCTTCATCCATACGATGTCCGCATCACCAAGTCCGCGAGAGAACACGATGTCTTTGTCTCCGTCGTTGTTCATATCAACGAGTTCGACGGCGTACGGTGCGGATGGTTGAGGCAGGTAATACGCGAAATCGCCGCTGAAGAAGAATCCGTTGCCCGACGCGTAGTACACCCCAACATCTTGTGAAGTGAGGTGGGTGATCACGATATCGGGCTTGCCGTCGTTGTTGAGATCTCCGGCTGCAACGCCGAACGGCTCTTGGCCGAGCAGCGAGCCGTGACTCGTGGAAAATGACCTGACGGTTGGGAACGAAGTCCCGTTCCCAAGGTACACTTTCACTGCATTGGTCTCCCTCGAAATCGCGACGATATCCAGGAATCCATTGGAATCAAAGTCTGCAACTTCAACCTCAAAGGGGGTCGCTCCAAAGGGTAATACCTGCGGCGATTGTAATGTGCCGTTGGCGTTGGTTTTGACGACCATGACCACATCCGAGGTTCTGGCCGCACAAACGATGTCCATGTTCCCGTCGTTGTTGAAATCGCCGACCACGGGGTGCCCCAGTTGGCTGGATGACAAAGTGATCCCGTTCCAGGGCGTGAACTGCCCAGATCCGTCATTGCGGAAGAGCTGGAGCTCGCCGGTGGACCTCGTCATGACCGCGTCAAGATCTCCATCGTGGTCAAAATCAGCGAGATCGACCCCGATCGCTCGGAATCCATCCATCTGCTGAGCCGATGAGATAAACCCGCGGTAGCTTTGGGCGCTGGCGCCCGAGATCGACAGGGCCAATCCCAGTGCCATCACGCGGACGCTGGCTTTGGGATCGATGGCCGGGCGTGATTGAAACAGACTCGTGTGCGATGCTTGGTTATTCATGTGGTTCCCTCTGAGCGTGGTTAGAACATAGCCAGCCCGCTCAGGGCCGGGTTCATGGTGTTGCTCAATCATACATGAAAGGTGCCGAATCGAAGAATGATTTTCTGACAATGTCTGTCAAAGTCTGTTGCTAGGTTTGTGATTGGGAGGCGAGCGAAAGATTCAAACCATCAAAAAAACGCCGCTGGCTCAATGCCAGCGGCGTTCTCTATTCTTCCTGAAACAAGTGGAGACGAAGAGATTCGAACTCTCGACCTCTTGCATGCCATGCAATGCACTTCCCCTCCTTACAGCGTTTAAATGCTGCAATTGAGGATTCCGAGGGGCTGTGGTGGACTCGTTTGGACTCAAAGCGGGTCAGCAAGCGGGTCAGAACACGATTAGTTTCAATATGACAACTGCAAATTGAAATGCCTCTTTCAAATATGCGTATAGAGTATGAACTGGAATGAAAATCGGGTTAATTAATTTTCGATAATCTGCATTTTGAGCTCATTGGCATCCTCGGCGTAAGACGAACGTGTAAACTCCGGTTCATTCAGTATTTCATTCAAGATGACAATAGTTTCAGAATCATCATTAAGATAAACATGTGCAGTCATCGCCGCATTCATGAGGCAAAGTGAGCGAACCCTCTTCAACTCATTCGCCAATCTTTGTGAGCCTTCAACCAACGCTAGTTCGGCAATTGCTTCCTTAGTGCTATTCGCGACATCCTTACGCAGAGCCATGGCCTGTCTATACAGTCCTTTTTGCTCCCACGCACTAGCCAGTTTATCTGCTAGAAGTGGGCGAATTGGCATCCTTTGATACTCTGGGGTATCAATTATTGCCATTACCTCAACGACAAGATCATGACCCGGAGATTCCCACGAATCTCCTCCAAGGACTGCCAACTGAGTTCTTACATACGGCATGATCCCCATAATTGGTTTGCGATTCTCATAAGTTGAATAATTATCCACAAGGACTTGATAGTACAATATAGCCTTAGCCACATCGCCTTTGACATCAGCAAAATGGCCTGCCGTATAACAAGCGAAGCTTCCCAACTCATACGATATGGCATCGTTTGAGTTGATCGCTATGTTGTAAAATTCTTCTGCATACTCGATCCCAACGTCATACTTCCCTAGCTCAGTGCATTGTCGTAAAAACAACTTGATCGCGGAAAGGTTTGGATATTCTACTTCCTGACCTGACTGGTATGCGATCAAGTAAGAGTCCATTGCATCCTTATAGGTTTCATAAGACTGATTCGAACTACCCTGCAGCCGGTAACATTCAGCAGTCGAAGCAAGCATCTGAGCAGTTGAGTATGGATTATTGCTGAAGGGAACCGAAGAAAGAAATGAATCTGCGGCGTCACTCAATGCACCCTCATTAAATAAGGCAGATCCTGCGACTTTAAGACCATCATATCGCTGCCGGTCAGACAGTTGCTCTTCTGTATCCTGGGCTATAGATTTAATCGCCATGGCAAAAATGACGCGATCCTCACTGCTTTCCAACATGAGCAAAAGATCTCGTTCTGTTTTCCATCTCAGCGTTTCTGATTTGGAGATATTATTACTAATATTTTCATCAACTTGTGAATATGCCATAGGCGACACAATCATATTTGATATAAACATGATCAATACGCACTTTGTATTTATTTTCATTTTTGCATCCTTCTAGCAGCATGCTATCTATATGTACTATAAAAGTGTCTAAATTTATCCAAAAAGCGGGGTCAGATATACTCTCCCGTCAATCCATATTAGCAATGTTGGCACACCAGACCCGTAGGGAGTATCATCTTCCGAATTTGGAACTCCATCCCCGTCCATATCGCCATCTTCAGAGTTTATAACCCCATCTCCATCCAAATCGTCTTCATCTCCAGTCTCAAACACATTTGGAATGCCATCTCCGTCAATGTCCTCATCCTCTTCATTAGGCTTCCCGTCGCCATCGTAGTCATCACTTCCATCAGAACCTGAAGGATTGCTGTCTTGGGCATCTGGAATTCCGTCATTATCGTCGTCATTATCGATACTATTGGGAATACCGTCGTTATCAATATCACTGTCGTACTGATTATCAATACCATCCCCATCTATGTCGGGGTCTTCTGAGTCTGGAATACCATCCTCGTCCATATCTCCATCATCACCACCTCCGCCATTACCGTCACAGTTTAGGATACACTGACTATTGACCCATACTGGGCCAGCCTCTATTTCCCAACCAACCGACCATGTCGCGGTTCCATATATCCGCTTAAAGTCTTTGCCGATGATCTGCCAGTCGGGGTAGTCTACATCTTGGCCAGTGACTTCATTCAACATGGGGCCCCTTGCAAAAAATAATGTGCGAAGACTGTCTTCTCCCTGCGAACTCGTGACTTCTGTTACCCTTAGGTACACGCTCCTGGATTCACATTTATCTAATGTATAATCAAAGTTTTCATAATCTAACATCTCGAGATCATGCCCACCACCCTCATCCACCATGACGTATGCAAAAATGTCTCGCTCATTTTCGATCTCTAAATCGAGACCCAATCCAGTTCCGCCCAGTAATCGGTCAGTAAAATTGCCTATATCAAACTCCGTATAATTTTGATTAGGGCTAACAGTACAATTAAATGGCCATGGAAGCCCATTCGACTCTCTTTTTGTGTATGTCAAGTTCGCATCCACGACATCACGCCCATGAATAGCCCCGGATTTGTGATCCTCCAAACAAGGCGTGTCATTAACTAGACGAATTTTCACTCGTGGATGAAGTCTTGAATTTTCAATGACGGGTGATTCAGGCCAGGGTTGCACATGCGGAGGCGGAAAAACCTGCCCCTCCTCATACTGATCGTCATACCCAACGTCCTCGTAGTGACTGGTAAGATCAGTATCAAATGAAGGAGATACCTGCACATACCTTAAACACCCATCAAGTTGGAGGAAGCCTGAATCAAAAACCTCGTCGTAGAGTCCAAATATATTTTCACCAGCAGATGCTGTAATTGCGACAAGGCCGGCTAGGCAAGCTCCGAGAATTTGTGGTTTGTGTTGCATTCTAATATTTTTTCCAATAATACGAGTATCTTTTTGTTGTAAACATCAAAATTGCATGGATTCCATGCAATTATATTTTAATTTTTCCACCGGAACCTATGTTTTAAGGCAGGCAGTTCATTACTAGAACGAGGATATCAGAATTTTATCTCCAGTTCAACACTTCGCCATAGTTATGAGAAAATTTATGGAATTTTACAAAAAACACAAGCCATTGCGAAATCTGAACGATTTATAGAATCATAATTAATGGGGAATAGACTTCTATGCGGACAATCGCTGCCCTGCTTTTTGTACTATATCCTGCATTAGGGCAATGGCGTGTTCTTGTCACATCAGGCTGCCAAGCTTGGAATATAATTCAAACTGTGGTGGGCTCATTGGACTCAAAGCAGGTCAGCGAGCGGGTCAGGAACTATTCAATGACTTCTCTCGAATCCATCTGTCGCTCAAACGCTTGTCGGATGAGTCCCATTGCGTATTGAATCTCTTCAATAGTCTGAATCCTGAACATGACATCCCCTCGATCGCTCCCCCATCTTTCTTCAACCGTGATGTCTTTGCACTTCCCATTTGGATCATTGATCTCATGAAACGGCATATTCAGTGACAGCCTTAGCTTCCGAAGTTGGGGGATGATGGATACAAAAATGTCCTCCGCACGGTAAGTGATCACCTTCTTGAGATAGTCCTCGGTCACGCACTCATCAAGGGCGAGTATTTCGTTTCGCAACGCTGCGAATACAGGACCCATTGGTTTATCGGTAAGTACCTTCGGATGATCCTCAATCGAGTAGACAGGCTTCGGCTTCAAGATGGATTGGTAGTGCTGAAGACGCTTTGAGGAGATCTTCGGAGACGCCCAGACAACTGCTGCTTTCCCTGCCAAGCGATCTGCTCTTTGCTTGATGGCTTCTTCATTCCAGTTCTCTAGTGTTCCAAGTTTCTCGTTGAGCCTGATTGGACTCTCTTTGAATCCGCCTTCCATGTCCCGCTTTTGATTGAATGGGCGATCACTGTACTCGGAGTTGTATCCAGTGAGCGTCAGGTTTCCTAAAGTGTGGAGCCAGGTCTCTTGAACCTCCTTCCAGTTTGGGCCGAGCGATTCCTTCCATGTCTCCGAGAGATCCTCATTCTGAGGCATGATGTGCTCTATTGTGTAGTCATTGACAGGGACAAACTCTTTGCGGTCTGCGTTCTCTAAACGACGGAGCCAGTAACTCCGAATGCGGGAGGAATAAAGATTTCGCACTTTGATCTCCCGGCGAAACTCATCATCACTCGGAAATCGTCTATACGAACGCATGAGAAGAAAGTTAGCCTTGATGTTTTCTAGGTAGTTTTCTTTATCGATCGTCTTGGTGAAGTTGGCAAAGGTTTTATTGTGGGAGTTGGTTGGGATTTCACTGATTGCCCTCCTAAACACATAGCTCTCTGTAATCATCAGGGCTTCGATGAAATCATCATTTGAGAGAATCCTCTCCTTGTAATCCCTATAGAGTTCCAGTAGAAATGGATATGCGACATCCACCTTGAGTTCTCGTAGATTTCTGAAAGCTCTTGCAAGGCCGCTATCAGTCTCCTTTCCAAGCGCCATTGCACAGTAGTGGTCTGCGAAAGCATGGATATCAGCAACCAAACTCTCTACGCCACCTTTCTGGCTTTCGGGTTGTCTGGCGTATTCTCTGAATGCTACATAAACTTCTTTCTTCCTTGGGATGTCGCCGGTCTTGAGTGTGAGATAGTGTCTCATAAAGCTATCAAAATGCTCGCCGTAGTTGTCTTGTCCAAAAGCTCGTTCCATTGGACGCCAGTGGTCTGTATACAGCGATGTTTGCAGTTCTGGCTCAAGTCCCATGAGAATGTAGTTGCGAATCAGATCCGCCTGCGAAAGTTCACGACCTGTTGAGTTCATGCTTTCGAAGATGAGTTGCGCATTGTCCTGGTCACGATCGAGCGATATGTCAACCACAACTAATTTCGCCAGCCCTTTGCAAAGAGGTTCGAGATTGCCATTTAGGTGTTTGATTTGCTCACAGAAGAACTCAAAGTTCTCTTTGATTCGTACAGAAAATTCCACAGGATAGTTCTTCTGCTGTACGAGAGAGATGAGACTGTCCTTGTCTGTTTGTGTCAACACAACCTTGAATCGATCATCGCCGGTTTCATGCTCGTTGATGAGGTAGTAGTTGCGAATTTTGTTTGGTGTAAATCCGCAGACTTGACTGTCATTATCGATAGCCCGTGCCAGTGCTTCAAGCAGAATGGAAACAGTCGTAAGCCGTTGCTGGCCGTCTATGACAAGAAGCGGTGTTTGGAGACTGACCGAGTAGAGTCCTTTCTCGACATACACGACTGATCCAACAAAGTGCGCTGACACATCGTCGTTTCCGCCAGTTTGAATAATGTCATCCCAAAGCTGCTGACACTCGCTCATCTGCCATGAGTATGTTCTTTGATAAATCGGAATGATGAATTGAGACGATTTCTCAAGAAATTTCAACAAGTTTGCTGCGGTAGCTTTCATGCACATGCCCTCATTCAGAATTGATCTGGTTCCAAATCTTAGCCGTACCTAACGCCACGACTAATTGATTCAAAAGCTGCCTTTGGAATTGTTTGCTTTGCTCTTGTCAGCTATTGAAGTTGGATTGAAGTTCCAACAGCGAATCAACTACTACATCAAAGCCCGGTGCATCACCAAAGATCATGATCCCTGCCATCTCTTCGTACTCAGGGCGAAGAACCTCAGCAAACTCTTTCGAGGAAAGAATCTGGAGCGTGCCAGGCACAGCGAGTTCGTACTTTGATGCGGCCCTCTTGTAGAACACCTTCTTATGCTCCACGACGCTGGCTAGCAAATCAGTATCGAGAATTGCTTCACGCCCAAGATCATTGTTGGCAAGCTGGTAAACATCATACAAATGGCGAGCAGGATTCGCCCTGACCATCCGTTCCTCACCGAGATGAACCAGCGAATGCAGCAGCGTCACCTTTTCCCAGAATGTCCGCTGAGCGGTGATCGCTTTCACCGGTGCATCAGTGACTTCAAACTGATCTGGGAAGATATCCGCAGCATACGGACGCACTGAACCATCCACTGTTGGCCATGTATCCCCACGGGCTCCAAGTTCTAGAAGAACATCTGTTCGAAGGTAAGGCGAAGACGCTTCCGCCGTTGGGTAGCTGAAGAAGATGTTGGCGTTGTCCGGGTTCTCAACATCTGCTCTGAGGGACCATTCGTCTGAATCACCAAGCACTTCGGAAAAACGCTCTTGCAAAGCATTCAAGAGCGGACCCTCAACGAAGTTGGTAGCTTCAACTTTGAGCGTATCAATCAAACGATCTCGCGCTTTTCCCGAAAGACCCTCTTGCATCGGATCACGATCACCTACAAATCCCAGCGCCTTGCGATCAATAACTAGATCGATATCCTCCGACATCCGCTCGATAACATGAAACACTTTCGAGAGCGATGTCCCGCCCTTGAAGAATATCTCTGCGGGCAATGAATCAATCGACGAGAGTTGCAGGAGCGCCCAGCATACCCAGAAGTCTTTCTCGATGATCTGAACCGTCACGCCCTTCTGATCCGCAACAGCCCGGAATAAATCTGAGCGGTCGGAGGCAGACAGTTGAGCAACAGTATTCATCAGATAGCCATTCCCATCTCGTGACTTTCGGAGTCAACTCGCCGGGCAATGTCCGTGATCCAACCGGTAGCGTACTGAGCCTTCTTGAGAAGTTCTTTTCGCTGCTTGGCTGTTAGCATCTGCCGAATGAGTTCGATGACTTGCTCGTCGGGATTGGGACCCAGTCCATCTAAAGCGGAGAGCGTTCGCCCGACAACCGGATCGCTCGAAGGCATCTTGTTGGGTGCCACATGCTTGAGACGAAAGACCTGATTCCCCACTTTCACGTTCCGGCTTTGGCCATCCGTGAAGTAAACATGCTTCGCCGGGATCTGCGTCGAAAGTCCGAGGCGGTTTGCCGCCATTGCTGAAGAAGCAACCACTCGGCTACCGGTCTGGCGGCCCAACGCCTGCGCCACAAGATCAGCGTCAGGCGGCACGGCAATCCCGAGTTTCTGATTGACCCTTGGGTAGTGATACAACCCCCGACCCACCCGATTGAGGGCGCTTCGATTTGTGAGCCGCACCAGAGACTGATCAACCGCATCCCGACTCGCTAGGTCCAAGAAATCCTTGGCCGTCACGACAGCACCACGCCCGCCATATCGATGACGGATGCGATTCATAATCTGTGCTTGAGTCGTATTCATGGAGAGCCCTTTCATGGTGTCAGTAAATAATACTATTATTTCTGACACTTGTCAATCGTCATTTATTCTCTGAAGGGCAAGATAACGCTGAGAAATGATCTCAATACGGCATTTTCGCATTATCTGACTACAGACTGGGCACTTGCTCTCAATACGGCTAGTTTACAAGCTAATCGCCAATACCAGGTCATATACAGTACAGGCTGGCCGTGATAGATCCATTTCTCCTGCATCAGAGCCCAAGTTGCCGATTTGATCCCTAAACGCCGATTTCCTCTAGGAAATCGACGCCACGAACCCTATCAGAAGGGAGACATCTCTTGACGGCCTTATCGACTCTCAAATTCACCGAAAACTGGCAGCCCTCGCTGTCGGTCATGAAAACAGACAAAACCAACCGTCCATGCCTGTCCATTACATCCCAAATGAACGGAAAGGAGGAAGACCCCAAGTTATTTATTGACGCCAAGATCGAGGCACTTCTGAGCCAGTTTTCGAATGCCTTCAAGAAAACATTTGATGCCCAGTTTGAGAAGGGCGACATCATTCTTGAAGTGCAAGCATTGATGGAATCGAAGAGCGGCAAGAAACCTGAACTCAAGGATCTGCATAATGCCTATTTCTCACGGTACACCTTGAGTCAGATTTGTAAGCTGAGAACAACAGCCGCAGCATACTCAACGGAAGAGAGAGCAAAGATCCGTGAAACAGGAGCTTCGTTCTCAGATTGTTACATGGCGATCAATCTCTGTTCACGATTGATCTCAAAGAGGCAACTACCAGAATCTACTCCACCATGTGACGTTGTCGAGCAAATCCGAAAGAGCAAAAGGAACTCATCCAAATCGATTGCAAAAGAGATCGCATTGAAGATCAAGTCGACCAGAGATGAGAATCGGATAGCCGAATATCAAGAGGATCTAAAATCGAGGCCTGAAGAATGGTGGCACAAACAGTTTCTCAGAGAAGATTGTAGAGACCTGCTCGGAACTGTCATCAAACCAGGCACAGTTGATCTATGCTGGTTCGATCCACCATACCTGTACCGCAATGGCGGAAGAGCAACGCCATGCCTTTCAGAATCTGGGTTGTCGGAAAGAGCGGATAATGTAAAGTACGAGGACGCTCTAAAGCTGCATCTTGACATGATTCGTGCCATGCCAGAATACCTGTCTGAGTCTGGAGTTATTGTACTATGGGGGGCGGGAGGAGCACCGGATGATCCCGAAGTTGTCAAGGCGGCGTACGAAGCAGGATTTGAATATGTCTTCCCATTGAACTGGGGTAAGAGAACGCAAGCTGGTCATCAGTACAGAGGATACGGTCCAAGCAGCGAACGCATTCTCATTCTCGCTAGGAAGCGTGAAGACTTGTTTGACAACAACCCAGAACTCCCTCGTGGACAGAGCGTTTCCAAACTCGGCGACGCCTTCATCGAGAGAATGGAAGAAGGAAAAATCAAATCCGTCACGATGGGCTTCGGCGCTGAAATCCGGAAGGGCGAAGCTGAACCTGGAGACCGAAGCATTTACGAGAAACCCCTCGAAATCTGCGCCGGATTCGTAGACAAGTTGACAAAGCCGGGCGGACTGATTTGGGACTGCTGCGGTTGTACCGGGGTCATGGTTGAGGCGTGCCTTGAACTCCAGCGGAACTGGATCTACTCTGAAACAAACGAGGTAAACTACGCTCTTGGGTATGAACGGACTCGCCGTTTGATTGAGAAGAATCCCGAGTTGGTTGGCTAAGAGAAAATGTTTAGCATGTTCTATGAGGGCCAGTTCGGAGCAATCCGATTCTGGCTCTCTTTTCATGTAGCCATTTTCGACAAAGCCCAAGCCACACCTCAACCTGACTTTCTTTTCCTCCTTCCCGTTTTTTTCCGGCGGCTTGAATGATCAACATTCTGCAACCTGTCATTCAACAACTGAAACTGATTGGATTCGGTGATGATTCACTGATATCGATTTCTGAGATCAGAATCAGATACCCAACGGCCTCCATCATGTAGACAAAGAACTCTTTACTCCTTTTCTAATTTTTTACGCAGTGAATCCGGTACTTCGTGGCTTCTCCCATTGTTGATGGCTCAGCGATCTCAACTATTTTTTCAGCGACTAACAGA
>TARA_R110000765_G_scaffold73072_2_pt1 | contig 13676 bp, 10 predicted proteins | sample TARA_R110000765 | Tara Oceans TARA_R110000765 (sample SAMEA4398168) | marine metagenome | biome: Polar Biome; feature: [MES] marine water layer (ENVO:01000295) within the mesopelagic zone...; material: water (ENVO:00002006), including particulate matter (ENVO:01000060) such as...... | reverse complement strand
AAAAAATTATTTTTAAAAGTGTTAGGAGTTAGCCATGCTAAGTTATAAAGCGCCAATAGCAGACATCAAATTTTTATTCGAAGATGTATTCAATTATTACGAGCATTACCAAAAGCATCCTGAATTCGAAGAAGCAACACCCGATTTGGTTGATGCCATTATGGAAGAGTGTGCAAAATTTAGTGAAAATGAGTTACTGCCACTTAATCAAAGCGGTGATGAAGAAGGCTGTACCTTTAACAATGGTGCTGTAACAACACCAAAAGGTTTTAAAGAAGCTTATCAAAAGTTTGTTGAAGGTGGTTGGCCTAGTTTACCTCATGCTGTTGAGCATGGTGGTCAGGGCTTACCTGCATCTCTTGGCATGGTCATGTCAGAAATGATGGGTACCGCTAACTGGTCTTGGGCTATGTACCCTGGACTAAGTCACGGTGCAATGAATACTATTCATACACACGGTACCAGTGAGCAAAAAGAATTATACCTTACTCGATTAATTGAAGGTTCTTGGACCGGCACTATGTGTTTAACTGAGCCACAATGTGGTACAGATTTAGGTCAAGTGAAAACTAAAGCTGAGCCAAATGGCGATGGTACTTATAATTTAACAGGTACTAAAATCTTTATCTCAGCAGGTGAGCATGACTTAACCGAAAACATTATTCATATTGTACTTGCTAGATTACCAGGTGCACCTGCCGGTACTAAGGGGATTTCTCTTTTTATTGTGCCTAAAATGCAAACTGATGAACAAGGTAATATTGGTGAGTTTAACCATGTTTCTTGTGGTTCAATTGAGCACAAAATGGGGATTAAAGGCTCTGCAACTGCAGTACTAAATTTCGATAATGCTAAAGGTGTGTTGATTGGCCCTGAAAATAAAGGCTTAGAATGTATGTTCACCTTTATGAATACGGCACGTGTTGGTACCGCACTACAAGGTGTTTGTGCTGCTGAGCTAGCATATCAAAACTCATTGATTTACGCGAAAGAGCGTTTGTCTATGCGTTCTCTATCAGGGACTAAAAGCCCTGATAAAGTGGCTGACCCGATTATTGTTCACCCCGATGTACGTAAAATGCTGATGACACAAAAAGCCATTAGTGAAGGCGGTCGTGCCATGATCTATTACACAGCAAAACTTGTTGATGAAATAGAAAATGCTAAATCTGAAGAAGAACGTAAAAAAGCCGATAATCGTTTAGGTTTCATCACACCTATCTTAAAAGCATTTTTAACTGAGCTTGGACAGGAAAGTGCTAACCATGGTTTACAAATTTTTGGTGGTCATGGTTTCATTAAAGAATGGGGCATGGAGCAGATTGTTCGTGATACGCGTATTTCAACGCTTTATGAAGGTACAACAGGTATTCAGGCGCTTGATTTATTAGGCCGTAAAGTACTGATGACACGTGGTAAATCTTTAAATGCATTTGCTAAAGAAGTGCTTATTTTCTGTAAAGATCAAAGCATGATTTCGAACAATCCACATAAACGTCAAATGAATAAGTTTATCTGGCCTTTAAGTACATCTGTGGCGAAATGGCAACAATACACTATTCGTTTAGGCCTTAAAGCGAAAAAAGATCGTGACGTTATTGGTTCAGCTTCAGTCGACTTTTTAATGTATTCTGGCTATATCGTTATGGCTTACTTCTGGGCACAAATGGCACAAGCGGCTTATGAAAAATTAGCTACCGATGTTGAAAATAGAGATTTTTATCGTGCGAAAATTAAAACGGCCGAATTTTACTTTGAACGTTTATTACCACGCACTAAATCTTTAGCGGTAACTATGATGGCAGACCCTAAAACCTTAATGCAGTTAGATGAAGAGCTATTATCTTTCTTATAAGTTTAAGAGTTTAGAGGTTATCTAGGCACTAACTAGATTAATTTATTACCATAAAATTAAAGGCTGTATTCCATCAGGAATACAGCCTTTTTCGATCTAGCGTCTAATATTAAGTTGTTTAATATCAGGTTGTATTATCAAGTTGAGATTACACCGTGATTTTTAGTTTATACTTTTCTTAATAAGCAACAGAGGAAGTCTTATGAATGAAGTTACCGTATTTCTCGCTGATATTACCGATCAAGTTCAGCAAGATGACAGTCGACATTTGGTCAGTTTATTAGCTGATGTGTCTGGGTATAGGCCTAATTTACAAGGCAGTATCATTGGCTTTGGACAATACCATTACAAATATGAAAGTGGCCGAGAGGGCGATAGTATGGTTATTGCTTGCTCACCTCGAAAGCAAAATATTGCTATTTATATTATGCCCGGATTTTCAAATTTTCAGTCACAATTAAAAAAATTGGGTAAACATAAAGTGGGTAAATCTTGTTTGTATATTAATAAACTAGCAGACATCGATCTAGAGGTTTTAAAAGAAATAGCCTCACTATCAGTTAAAGATATGCAAAATAAATATAGCTGCAGTGAAACATAACGTAGCAGCTATATATCGATTAAACATAAGCTTCAGATAAAGCTAATACGGTGTTGGATATTGTTGTAGTACCTGATTAACTTCTTCAAGCACGTCAGTCGATAGTGGTTGTTTAAATGCCGCTATATTGTCTTTCAACTGCTGCATAGTGGTTGCACCAATAATAGTTGAAGTTACACCACTGACTTGTTCACACCAAGCTAAAGCCAAATGTGCTGGCGTTATTTTATGCTTTTTAGCGATTTTGACATAAGCGGCAATAGCAGCATCAGCATTGATTGTATCGCGAAAAAGGCCATGGCGTTGCGTAAGTGTCCAGCGACTACCTTCTGGGCGTTGACCATTCAAGTACTTACCGGTGAGCGCGCCAGTGGCAAGTGGAGACCAGGGTAAAAATGCTATGTCTTCAAGCACACAGTTCTCTATCAGGTAAGGTGAATCTTTAGTGTGTAATAAACTGAATTCATTTTGAATAGATACCATGCGAGGTAAGTTATGCTCCGCGCTAAGCTTAAGGTATTGGTTAATACCCCATGGCGTATCGTCAGAAAGCCCACAATAGCGAATTTTCCCCGCTTTAACACAAGTATCTAAACCTTGCAGAATATCTAGCATTTCTGATGTTTGTTGTTCTACATTAACAGCAGAGTGGTTAACACCGTTAGGCCAATGATTGCCAAAATGGGGGGATTGGCGATTAGGCCAATGTAATTGATAAAGATCAATATAATCAGTTTTTAAACGCTTTAATGATGTTTCAACCGCAGCAATAACGTTAGCGCCTGATATTTTACTGCCATCGCGAATATAAGAGAATCCAGGACCAGCAATTTTTGATGCTAATACAATATTTTCGCGTCGTGAAGAGTCAGCAGCTAGCCAATTACCAATAATAGCTTCTGTTTTTCCATAGGTTTCGGCGGTTGGAGGCACAGCATACATTTCTGCTGTATCGATAAAGTTAATACCTTGTGATTGGGCATATTCGATTTGAGCATTGGCATCGTTTTGATTATTTTGCACCCCCCAAGTCATACTGCCTAAACAAATATTAGATACCTCTAGTGGGCTACTTCCTAGTTGCACATATTTCATTCATATTAACCTTTTTAGAATTTGTTTGAGATTGTATGGTTTTTATCATACTTTTGATTGATTAGCCGTAAATTTACTTATTAGATTTAATCAGAACAGGCTGATCTTAGCCTATTAAAATTGATAATTTAACCACAGAATAACGGTGATATTAGCCACGACGTTATTGTCGTTTAATTTTACAGGTTGTATTTATTTTGATCATGATTGAATTGTGCTTCTGCTAAGGTTATTTGTGAGTGAATAGTTAACATGCTTTCTTGATATGGCGTGGCTATAGAGGACTTTAACTGCGTAATATTTAGCTAAAAAAAAGCCCATTATGCATTCATATGCAGTAATGGGCTTAGATATTATTTTTAATTGTAAAGCGTGTTACTTACTCGCTTTTAAATAGTCAGAATCAAAATCATCAACATCTATAGTCGCCTTACGAGCAACTTCTGTTGCGGTAAGTAATGCTGCTTCTTCTTCAGTAATAATATTCGCAGCTAGACCTTTTTCAGCTACCAAATCAAGTTGATAAAATGGCAGGCGCTGACCTAATTCACGACAAATTTTGTCAAAAATAGGCTCACAAGCAATAATATCTTCAAGCGTTTGTTCTAACAGGCCTAATACATTGCCTTTTTCACGCGTAAGGTATTGTCCATGTCCCAGACGAGTACGAGTTTCATTTGGATACTGCAGTAATGCGGCAACTTTATGATCAGTAACATCAGACGGTTTTTTCAACCAACAACCGAGTGGCAAAATAATCAAACGTAATACTTTAGCCACTATACGATTAGGGAAGTTGCTAATTAACTCATCAATAGCTTGTTGAGCTTTATACAAGCTATCTTCTAACGCCCACTGAACCAAAGGTAAGTCCGCACTTTGACGTCCTTCATCGTTATAACGCTTAAGCGTTGCAGATGCTAAGTATAAGTAACTTAGAATATCACCCAAACGCGCTGAAATGCGTTCTCTGCGCTTTAAATCGCCACCAAGGGTCAACATAGCAATATCTGAAAGCATGGCTAAATTAGAACTAAAGCGGGTCATTAACTGGTAATAACGTCTAGTTTCATCGTTATACGGTGAGCTTAATGCATAGCTACCCGTAAATGAGAACCAAACGCTACGACAAATATTACTAATAGCAAAACCAATATGGCCGAATAACGCATGATCAAAATCATTAACTGCTTGGTCATTGTCTTTATTATTAGCCGCTGATAATTCAGCTAAAACATATGGATGACAGCGAATAGCACCTTGACCATAGATAATCATGCTGCGTGTTAATATGTTTGCACCTTCAACAGTAATTGCTACTGGCGCACCTTGGTATGCACGAGCAAGATAGTTACCTGGCCCCATACAAATACCTTTACCGCCATGAATATCCATAGCATCGGCCACACAAGAACGCATTTTTTCAGTTAAATGATATTTCGCAATTGCTGACACTACACTGGGCTTTTCACCCAAATCAATAGCGCCTGTCGACATAGTTGTAACCGCGTCCATTAAGTAAGCATTACCACCAATGCGGGCAAGGGCTTCTTCAACACCTTCCATTTTACCGATAGAAATTTTAAATTGACGACGAATGCGGCTATAAGCACCTGTTGCCAATGCAAGAGATTTGATACCACCCGTACTGTTTGACGGTAATGTTATCGCGCGGCCAACCGATAAACATTCAACCAGCATACGCCAGCCTTGTCCTGCCATTTCTGGACCACCAATAATGAAACTTAGTGGTACAAATACGCCATCACCTTGGGTTGGGCCATTTTGAAAAGGGACGTTAAGTGGAAAGTGACGACGACCAGCAATAACACCTTCAAGATCTGTTGGTATCAAAGCACAGGTAATACCTAAGTTTTCTTCTTCACCCAACAAGTGATCTGGATCTTGTAATTTAAATGCTAGGCCTAATACAGTAGCAACAGGTGCTAACGTAATATAACGTTTATTCCACGTTAATCGCATACCCAGTACTTCTTCACCATTAAACTCACCACGGCAAACAATGCCGAAGTCAGGAATAGCACCAGCATCTGAGCCAGCTTCAGGGCTTGTTAATGCGAAACAAGGGATTTCGTCACCTTTTACGAGACGTGGTAAATAATGATCTTGTTGTTCTTTTGTGCCGTAATGCTGCAACAACTCGCCTGGGCCTAATGAATTAGGTACACCAACAGTTGAAGATAGCACGGTACTTACACTAGAAAGTTTTTGCAAAACACGTGATTGCGCGTAGGCACAAAACTCTAGACCACCGTATTGCTTTTTGATGATCATGGCGAAAAATTTATTATCTTTTAAGTATTGCCATACTTCAGGTGTTAAATCGGCAAGTTCGTGAGTAGTTTCCCAGTCATCTGTCATACGACAAACTTCTTCTACTGGACCATCTAGGAAGGCTTGTTCTTCAGCACTTAGTCGAGGCTTAGGGTAGTTATGTAACTTTTTCCAATCGGGAGTGCCACGAAATAGTTCAGCTTCAAACCAAGTAGTACCAGCGTCAATCGCCTCTTGTTCCGTTTCTGACATCTCAGGCATAATGCCGCGAAAAATAGCGAGTAAAGGGCTAGAAATATACTGTTTACGTATATCGGCTATGTTTAACGGAATAGCGATAATAACAAATAGCAACCAACCGAAGAAACCGATGACATCGAAAAAAGTGCCAACAATCATGAGTAGGGCAAATGATATAGTGAATGTTGATAGTGAAGCGCGTGAATAAGCCATATACCCGCACAATGCTATAGCAATGAGTATCCAAGTTAAGTAGTCCACATTTTTTCCTTAGTGTTAATATTTTGGTCTAACGATAAGTAAGGTCAGACCAGATTGATTATTTAAGCTTAATTCGTCTGTTACATAATTTCAAATTATTTATCATTACTTGACTGCTTTTCTCCTGATATTGTTTGTCTTGAGTTAAAACACTATTAATTAATATCGATATCAACGTAAAATGTATAACTAATACTTATTATAGATAATATTTAGTCATACCGTTTAAAGTGATTATGGTGAATAATATACCACTTGTCATGATGTACTTTCTTGGTTTCTCTTTCTTCTTTTTTTTGGTTTTATTTTATGTGTGAATTAATGGCCATGAGCGCCAATGTACCTACAGATATTTGTTTCAGCTTTAGTGGCCTTATGCAGCGAGGTGGTAATACGGGGCCTCATAAAGACGGCTGGGGCATTACCTTTTATGAAGGAAAAGGTTGCAGGAGTTTTAAAGACCCGCTGCCAAGCGCACATTCACCTATTGCCCAACTAGTGACTGATTATCCCATTAAAAGTGAAACGGTTATTTGTCATATACGTCAAGCAAACTCAGGTAATGTATCTTTGGTAAATACCCATCCTTTTATTCGGCCAATGTGGGGAAAAAACTGGACCTACGCGCATAATGGTCAGTTAGCTGATTACCAACAAAAGTTAGCAACAAAATATCATCTACCTGTTGGAGAAACAGATAGTGAGCAAGCATTTTGTTGGATATTAGATCAACTTTTACAAAAATTTGATGGTGACAAACCTAACAGCGAAATATTATTTCATTATATTATTGAGCTATGTAAGCAAATTAAAACACTGGGTGTATTTAACTTGCTACTAACGGATGGCGATTTCTTATTGGTTTACTGCAGTAATAACCTGCATTGGCTAACGCGACGCGCACCTTTTGGTAAAGCGAGTTTGATTGATGCCGAAATGGTAGTTAACTTTGATCAAGAGACCACTGACAATGACATTGTAACTGTGATTGCCACACAACCTTTAACTGACGATGAAAAATGGCAAAAAATGCAAGCAGGTGAAGGGATCTTATTTTGTAAAGGTGAATTGGTATTTCAGAGTAAGCAGGATTAGAAAAGTATTTAAGAAACTAAAATGGCTGCACAACAACCACTTTAGTTTTAAGTTTTACAACCGTATATTATTGAGTTGGCGTTAATTTATTGGCTTGTGGAGATATTGATTTTAGTTGCGCTTCAAATTGCTTTACATCACCTTTCGTTTGATTAAGCTTGACTAAAAGGTAATTTAATTCTGGTGCAAACCAAGCATAAGTAATACGCTTTTTTTCAATAACTTCACGTTTGAGCCTGATGGTTTTTACCAAACCGTAAGGCAACATTAACTCTTCTTCACCGTCATACTGATAGACATAATTTTTGATTGAGCCTGATGTTTTAATAACAGGGTAAACAAAGTGCTCTTGTTTAGCATTTTCAATCAAATTAAGTCGGTGTTGTAAATGATAACTCAGCGAGTCTTGAATGTTTTCTGGGTACTCAACGTTTTTAGTTCGTTTTTTTATTTCATCTACAGCTATATTGTTGTCAATATCGAAACGCCATTTGTAATGTTTATCTGAGCCAGTTCCCTCACGGGTATACTCAAAGCTTTGTGGCGTTACCTTAGTACCTTCAAGCTTTACAATCGAGGTTTCATCTCGAACATCAGAAAAAATTAGCCACTCAATACTGGTATGATAACTGTATTTTGCTAATCCATTGTCTAAATAGCTTAGTTTACGTGTTGCTTCACCAACAGATTTATCGTTGTGTAGAATAATATATTTTGCACTAAACGCTGGGATCACTTTACTTGTTTCTTTGTCTGCTGCTAGGGCACTGCTTGTTACACAAGATAAAAACAAAGGGATATAAGCTAATGATTTCAACATGGAAAACTCTCTAAATTAAATGCTATTCTTCACTAGCATAACCTGAAACTGGTAAGATTACACCATCAAATAATGCTTGTTCTTCTACCATAGTTACCCGTTTAGTACAGCACCAATTTACCACCATCGGATAAATACGGTGTTCTTGTTGATGTACTCTTTGAGCAAGATCATCAGCAGTGTCTTCTGGAAATACTGGGACTTTAGCTTGCAGAATTACAGGACCACCATCAAGTTCCTCTGTAACATAGTGTACGCTAACACCATGCTCTTTATCGCCAGCATCAATAGCTCGCTGATGAGTATGTAAACCCTGATATTTAGGCAGCAAAGAAGGGTGGATATTGATTAAACGCCCTTGAAATTTTTGTACAAATTTAGGGGTTAAAATTCGCATAAAACCGGCAAGAACAATAAGATCAGGTTGATAATGATTAATTTCAGTTATCAGCGCACTGTCGTAGTCTTCTCGACTATCAAAGTCTTTATGAGATAACACAGAGGTTGGAATGTCAGCATCTTGTGCTCGAGTTAATCCATAAACGTCAGCTTTGTTAGATACTACAGCGACAATGTCGCCGCTGTAGTTGTCATGCTTACTGGCATCAATAATCGCCTGTAAGTTAGTGCCGCCGCCTGAAATGAGTACTACAATTCGGCTTCGCATTAATGATTAACCTTTGTTAATAATGACTTGTTCTTGGCCTGCTTGTAAATCAGCAATTTCACCAATATGCCAAGCATTTTCACCTTGAGCGTTAAGGATTTCGATACTGTTAGCTACTTCGTCAGCTGGCACTACGATGATCATACCAACGCCACAGTTAAATGTGCGGTACATTTCATGTTCGCTGATGTTGCCATTGGTTTGTAACCAATTAAAGATAGACGGCCATTGCCAGCTCTTACCATCGATAATAGCTTGTGCACTTTCTGGTAAAACACGAGGAATGTTTTCCCAAAAACCGCCACCTGTAATATGTGATAATGCGTGTACATCAACATGCTTAAGCAATTCTAAAACAGATTTAACATAAATTTTTGTTGGTGCTAATAAATGCTCTGCTAATGGCTTGCCGTCAAGTAAGTCATTAGTATCAGTGTTATTCACTTCTAATACTTTACGTACTAAAGAATAACCGTTTGAATGTGCGCCTGAAGAGCCAAGTGCGATAAGTTGATCGCCTGCTGCAACTTTAGTTCCGTCGATTAAACGTGACTTTTCAGCTACACCAACACAAAAACCAGCTATATCGTAGTCGCCTTTGTGATACATACCTGGCATTTCAGCTGTTTCACCACCAACAAGCGCACAACCTGCTTGTACACAACCTTCAGCAATACCTTCAACAACAGCAGAGGCAACCTCTACATCAAGTTTTGCTGTGGCATAATAATCGAGGAAAAATAATGGCTCTGCACCTTGAACAATTAAGTCATTAACGCACATAGCAACTAGATCGATACCGACAGTATCATGTTTCTCTAAATCTATGGCCAAACGTAATTTCGTGCCAACACCATCAGTGCCAGCGACTAGTACTGGTTCTTTATAACCAGTAGGAAGTTGACAGACAGAACCAAAACCACCTAGACCTCCCATAACTTCTGGACGAGTAGTGCGTTTTACTGCACCTTTAATATTTTCAACTAGGGCATTACCTGCATCTATATCAACGCCAGCATCTTTATAACTTAAAGACTGTTTTTCTTCGCTCACGGGAAACCTCAATTATGTTGTTAGTTTACTTGTACGATAAAGGCGCACATTCTATCAGCGCAAAGACCTGCTGAAAATATTTAAAATAAATTATTTTTTATAAGTGATAAAAATCAGCAACATTATGATAAGATCTTCTTTATGAAACACATGCTAATGCCATATATGTTCAGAAATTGTCTGATATTCTTTTGCTTTGTATTATCGCTTAACACTAGCGCTATCGAAGTTGAAAATTTGTACAGCGCAAAAGTTGCTGTAGCGTCGCAGTCGAATAGCGATCGTAATCAAGCACTTAAAAATGCCTTGAGTGCTATTTTAGTAAAAATCGGCGGTAAAGAAATTGATCACCCACAGATTAATCAAGCGATAAATAACTACAATAAATATGTTACTCAATATCAATATATTCGCAGTAATAATAATGTATTACTTAATGTGTCGTTTGACGAAGATAAAATAAACCAGTTATTTAAAGACAGTGATTTAGCCATTTGGGGGCGATTAAGACCTCAAGTTATGCTTTGGTTGGTTGAAGAGGATGGTTTTAGTCGTAAAATCATTTCTTCAACATCGGATTCTTTGTTACCGTCGATTATTGATAACTTTTCACAGTTACGTGGTCTACCTGTGGTAATGCCAATAATGGACTTAACTGATTTAACCTCGTTGACGCTTACCGATGTGTGGGGGCGATTTTCACAACCTGTTGCCCAAGCATCAGCGCGTTACTTGGCAGAAGCTGTGGTCGTTATTAGAGTATCTAACTCAAGTTTAGTCGCTACCAAAATTGATGAAGAAAATTGCCCGCTATGCCAAAATCATAGTCTGGTTGTAGATTGGAGCCTGATGACTGACGCTCAAAGTGAGCACGCACAAATTTTTAGTAAACCCTACACTGGCGATAATGTTGATACGCTATTAACGACGGTTTTATCGGATATTACCGATATTATTTATCAGCAATATGCTTTATCTACAACAAACAATAATGAGTTTGAAATTGACGTAGCGAACATTTCCTCTTTAGCTGATTTAATTGCCGTATCAGATTTTCTTGCTGAGTTATCAGCTGTTCAGGCCGTTCAATTAATCAGTGTGAAAGGGACAAACAGACGTTTTAAATTATCGTTAATTGGCTCTCAACAAGCGCTACTGGCTTCTTTAAAATTAAGTGAGCAGCTAAATCGATATATCGATCCATTGGCTGCGCCTGAAGGCAATGATCAAATACCCATGTTCAATTGGGGTAAAAAGTGAAGAAAGTGTCACAATTAACGCTCTCTGTACAATTACCCGACGATGAAACTTTCGCGAGCTTTAAAAGTGAAAGTAACCAAATGGTTGTGCAGCAATTAACGCACTTTCTTGATCAGGTAACCGTTAATAATAAACAGGTACACAGCTTGTTTTTGTTTGGCTTATCCGGTGTCGGTAAAAGTCATTTGTTACATGCCAGTTGTGCCTATGCTGATACGTTGGGCATATCATCTTTATGTTTATCTTTTTCAGAACTCACACAGCTTTCAGTTGACGTACTAGACGGGTTGGAGAATATTGATTTAGTCTGTTTAGACGATATACAGTTAATTGCAGGCGATAAAAAATGGCAGCAAGGGGTATTTGATTTATATAATCGCATGGTTGAACAAAATAAATGTTTAATTATTACTGGCGATCAAAGTGTGATGAATCTTAATATAAGTTTGCCTGATCTGGTATCGAGATTAAGCTGGGGCTTAACTGAACAAATAAAGCCACTGTCGGATGAAGAAAAATCCTTTGCTTTGCAATATCGGGCACAGCAAAGAGGCTTATATATAAGTGATGAGGTTGCCAGTTTTTTAATTAATCGTTTATCGCGAGACATGACCAGTTTAATTGCCGCATTAGAGCAACTTGATCAAGCATCAATTAGAGAGCAGCGTCGTATAACTATTCCCTTCATTAAAGACGTTTTATTTTAAAGTTCATCGTTAAGCGCTACTTTTAAGTTTGTCTTAAAAGTAGCGAACTAATAACGCTAAAGCTGAGTTAATTCCAACGTGTTAACTCTCAACATTAACGTTATTAACCTGACCTAAAGCTATATCCATACCGATTGCTAAATTAATCTCTATTTATTGTCAGATCATACATTATGAGCGCAATATTAATTAATTGGTCGAGTCGGTATGGGTTTTTCGTAAAACATTGGGCCGTTGACACTAACTCTATTAAGTTTGAAATTATTCAATGGTATGGCTTGGGCCGTTGATTTCTCTGTTTGATTAATCACCGGGCTAATCGCTAAGTTTTCTCCCCATGTTTTACCTGACTCCATTGCTATCGGCGCTGATAAATTACTAATAATACTCGAGGCAGAAGTAAACTCTGGCAGTATTCTACGAGTTACATAGTCGACCCTTTGCTTAATATTTTCATCGCCAATACGTCCGCGCTGACCCCAAGTAACTATGTATTCATCACTCGCACTTTGAGGTTGATTCGTAATGGCGATATCGCGGTCAATATCGTATCGGGCTTTCATCATAAAGCCATCAAAGAGCATGGCATAATCTTCACGTTTACTGCTGTAATTGTAAAATTGTGGTGCATGTTCAGGGCTAAAGAAACTTGTAACATCATTTGGGCTATAGCTTTGTTCAGTGGTTGTTGCTGTTTCACCTTGATAACGTACTTTTGCTAATCGGTACATCTCATCGCCGTAAAGTGGCAATGAGATACTTAACGAATCTGACTGAATACCGGTAGATTGCAATACTTTTTCAGCGGCATCTAGAATACGATCATTTCGATTTAAACTTGCCCAAGAACTTTGAGCAAAAAAGTCATTGGCGTGGGCAAGTTCGTGATACATCAAAGACGCTAAACTATAAAGTCCGTCGCTTGCATCTCGTGATACTCGCATATCTTCAGGGTAGTAAAAACTTGCGTAGGTATTATCTTTAACATAACGCCATGGCATTACAAAATTTAAGCTGTCGCCAAATGATGCTCGGTAGTCAGGTGCTTCATTTATGGTATCTCTTTCATCAGGCGTTAACCAAAAATTATTTGGATCTAAATGAATAGCCCCCGTAACTACCCAATAATAAGACGGGCGAACATCATACGAAATAACAATGGCTGTGGTAGCACGAAGTAAATTTTTAAAGTCGCCTTGAGGATCTGAGTTTTGTAAAAACTCTTTAAATCGTTGGCCCATCCATTGATGAGAAACCACAACGCGATCCATGATGTCTTCAACGGTTGGTGATGTTGTATCTTGTGCTATGAGTGGCAGTTGATCCAACCTACAGCTAGTGCGAAAATCTATGGCGTTGCTGTAAACACAGTCAACTAATACATTGGCATAAGGAGAGTTAGCATTGAACGGGTAAACTCTAGCTAATCGGGTATCATAAGCAATATTTTCATTGCTACTAATGGTGGTAGCGTTTTCAACGAGTATGGTCACAGTATCTTGATGTTGAGTTGTGCCATCTGAAGCACTTACACTAAAAGTAAGTAAACTATCAGCACTTACAGCGGGTGCTTTAAAGAAAATAGCACGTTTGCCGTTTGTGGCTTCACTAAAGGTAACATTAGGGCCCGAGAGTTGTTGCCAAACAATGCTGTTATTGGTCAGTGAAGTATTTTCTAGGCTGACTCTTAATGAAACGTCATTACCTTCTAATACTGCGTGCCCTAA
>TARA_R110000765_G_scaffold90429_4_pt1 | contig 13681 bp, 9 predicted proteins | sample TARA_R110000765 | Tara Oceans TARA_R110000765 (sample SAMEA4398168) | marine metagenome | biome: Polar Biome; feature: [MES] marine water layer (ENVO:01000295) within the mesopelagic zone...; material: water (ENVO:00002006), including particulate matter (ENVO:01000060) such as...... | reverse complement strand
GCTAAATCGTGACTAGTATCTTCAACTTTCCTTTTGATTTTATGGCGGGTTTCAATGCCTTTGTCCGGTGCATAAAGTATACCTATTCCAGCTCCAATTGCAGCTCCTGTTAAAAGGGCTAATAATACATTTCCGCTATCGTTTTGCATAATATTGATTTTTAAGTTATTGTAAAATTTATATTTGAACCTAAATTTAAGTGCTTAAAAAGGTTTTGGAAATGACTTTCATCATAAACTATAATTTATGTTATGTGTAAATTCTTTTTTTAAGTAAAACTGGTTATAAATGCAAGTCAAGAATTATGTGAATTACATAGAAGCATTAAGATTAGAAGATAATGTATACTTTAATTAGGTTAATAAGTTGAACACTTGTTTTGCAATTTCTAATTCTTCATTCGTAGGTATTACCAATATTTTGACCTTAGAGTCTAAAGAGTTTACCTCTCGAATAGTCGATGACCTTAAATCATTTTTAGCATCATCTAAATGAATATTAAAATAGTCCATATCCTTGCAAACTAATTGGCGCATAAGACTAGAGTTTTCTCCAATACCCGCTGTGAAAATGATTGCATCTAATCCGTTCAAAGCTGCGATATATGCACCAATATATTTTTTAATTCGATAGGCGTTCATTTCTAAAGCTAAAATACAGCTGGTATTTCCTTTACTAGCTTCGCTTTCAATATCCCGTAAATCGTTAAAACCGGTAAGACCAAGCATACCACTCTTTTTATTCAAGAGTTCATTTACCTCGTCTAAACTATAGCCTAAAGTATTCACCATATAAAAAATAATAGCGTGGTCAATATCGCCACTTCGTGTACCCATTACAAGTCCATTTGATGGAGCAAAACCCATACTATGATCTATACTTTTTCCATCCTTAATTGCTGTAATGCTACAACCATTACCCAAATGAATAGAAATCAGTTTGGCATTTTGCTTTTCCAAATATTCCGTCGCTATTTCAGAAACATATTTATGACTTGTGCCATGAAACCCATACCCCTGAATTCCTTTTTCGTTATAAAATTCGTTAGGTATGGCATATTTTTTTGCTTTCACAGGTACCGTGCCGTGAAAGGCAGTATCAAAAACAGCTATTTGTTTTGCAGAATTAAATATTTTTTCGGCCATTTCGATTCCTACCAGATTTGCAGGATTGTGTAAAGGTGCTAAAGGTGAGAATAGTTTAATTTTATTCTTAATCTCATTGTCAATTAAAGTAGTTTCAGTGAATTCGCTGCCACCATGTACCACTCGATGCCCAATGGCATCAACTTCTTCAGTACTGTAAAGAACCCCCTTTTCAGAATCAAGTAGTAGTGCTGTTATTCTTTCTATTCCTTCTTTGTGATTTGTTATTTTGGAGATATTCTCGATTCTATAATCTTTGGATTTAAATGTTGAAATAGATTTGGTACTACCTATTCGTTCTATCATTCCAGTACAAATAACTTGGGCGGAAGGCATTTCTAAAAGTTGATATTTTATGGAAGAACTACCAGAATTGATAATTAATATGTTCATGAAAATAGTTTTTTAAAGACCCTGCGCTTGAATTGCGGTTATAATTACGGTATTGAAAATATCGTCTACAGTACAGCCACGACTTAAGTCGTTTACTGGTTTATTAAGACCTTGTAGCATTGGTCCGATTGCCAAAGCACCTGTTTCTCTTTGAACAGCTTTGTAGGTGTTATTACCAGTATTCAAATCTGGAAATATAAATACACTTGCTTGGCCGGCAACTTCAGAATCTGGTAATTTACTGAGTCCGACTTTGGCATCAACCGCTGCATCATATTGAATAGGCCCCTCTACTTTAAGGTCAGGTCTTTTCTCCTTTATGATTTCGGTAGCCTTTCGTACTCTATCGACATCTTCACCCACACCAGAGGCGCCAGAGGAATAAGAAAGCATAGCAATTTTTGGCTCAATGCCAAAAGCAGCACTTGTTGCTGCTGAGGATATAGCTATTTCAGACAATTGTTCTGCTGTAGGGTTTGGATTGATAGCACAATCTCCAAAAACGGTGACTCTATTTGGTAAACACATAAAGAAAATTGAAGATACAATAGAGACATCAGGTCTAGTTTTAATAAATTGTAGAGCAGGCCGTATGGTATGTTGTGTTGTGTGTACAGCTCCTGAAACCATTCCGTCTGCATGGCCTTTGAATACCATCATAGTGCCATAATAAGAAACATCTTCCATTAAATCCTGGGCCATTGCTAAATTCACATTTTTATGCTTTCGTAATTCATACAATGTAGTAGCATATTCAATAAATTGGTCGGATTTGGTAGGGTCAATAATATTGATTTTATTAAGGTCTAAATCGATATCTAATTCTGCAATTTTTGATTTTATCTGTTCTTTATTCCCTAACAAGGTAATGGTGACCGCATCAGCATCTATTAATTTTTTAGTAGCCAAGAGTATTCGATCATCTAACCCTTCAGGTAAAACAATATGTTTTTTGGTAGACTTTGCTTTTTGAAGCAAATTATACTGAAACATTCTAGGTGTAATACCTTTTGCTTTAAATGTGATTAACCTTTCAGCTAATTCTTTTGTTGGAATGTATTTGTCAAATTCCTGAATTGAGGTGATTATTTTCTCTTTGTTATCGGCGTAAATTCGTGGTCTTATAGTACCAATTTTATTGGTCACAGAATAAGTGCCCCCAGCTACCGAAAGAATAGGAATAATATCTGAAAGACCTTCTATTAATTTAATAATAGACTCTTCAGGAATAAGTCCGCCAGTTAGAACAATACCTGAAAGATTAGGGTAATTGGTAGAAATGTTGGCTTGTAGCGCGCCCAAAATTATATCTGCTCGATCCCCTGGTGTAATTACTAAACTATCTTTTTTTAAGTGTGTTAGGTAATTTCGTAATTGCATGGCGCCAACACTAAAACCACCCACTTGATTATTAATATAGTTTAAGCCAAATAGAATTTTGGCATCTAGCTCTTGGGCAATTTCTTTTACTGTTGGGCTGCCTAATGTATAGTTAATGGGAATGGCTCCGACCAAAATGTTATCGGGTAGTTTTTCCTTTAGTCCGTTTGTTACTAAATCTAAATTTTCTGGTTGTACTTTATTTGCTATAATTGATAAGACTTCAACACCCTTTTCCATAAATGAATCATAAGCCATGTAAAGGTTGCCTAAAAGTTCCTCTAAGGACTTATTTTTTCCGCTTGCCAGAATAATGGCAGGAATACCTAAATTTTTAGCAATAAGTACGTTAATATCCCACTCTATAATTGCACCCTCTCCAGAGAAATCTGTGCCTTCTACTAGTACAAAATCGAAACGATTTTCAATAGTTTTGAATTTATGAATGATATGACCAACGATTTCATCGTCTTTATCTTTATTTTTTAATTGCACAACCTGGCCTCTTGTATAGGCATAGGCTTCTTCTGACTTCATGTCTACATTAAAGTAGCTCAAAACCGTATCGATATGGTTATCTATTTTGCCATTAGGAACATCATCTATAATAGGTCTGAAATAGCCTACTTTGGCAGTTTTACCCAATAAAAGGTGCATTAGGCCCAATGCAACAATAGATTTTCCACTGTTGGGCTCAGTAGTAACGATATAAATAGCTTTGCTCACGTGTAAGGAGTGTTTGTGTTTAACAAATTTATAGGATTCTTTGGCGATAAAGGGTCACTTTACCAAATACAGACATAAAAGCTTTATATGTAAGATTATTAATCAAGGAAAAGGAATCTGATCATTTATATCATTTTTTTTCGTTTTTGTAATACTAAAATCAGGAATAATCTCTTGAATCTAATTGGTGCTATAGCCTTATGTATTAATTCGAATTTTTCTTTTCCTTTTTTTCTAACTTTCTAAAATAACCCCTTGTTAAAAAGTTATGCTTTAAAGCTTCCATGTTTTCATTAAATCGCTCAGTACCTTGTTCTATATTTTCAATACTTCGTTCTAGTTGGTTGACAAATATAGAGTCTTTGGTAAGATAGTTAATAGCACCATTCCCTTCATTTATTCCACCAATTATTGAATTAAGGTTTTGCGCCATTTTTTCTATTTCAATAGATGTTGTTTCTAAATGTTCAATAACATTTTTTATTTTCCCTCCAGATATAGTATCGCTTAATAAAACACCGGCAGCACTTTCTTCAAAATTCAATTGCTCTACCATTTTGTTCATTTCAATCATAGTGACATTTGCACTGTTACTTGCGTTCTTAAGATTTAGAATAGTTTTCTGCAAGTCATTCGACATGACTGTATCATTGAGTAATCTGCCTAGTGTTCCCTTACCTTGGTTAAGGGCTTGGGTAACCTTTAGCAGATCTGCCGTTAATAAAGCGGCATTTTCATTGGTCACATTCAAGGTGCTCATCATATCTTGTGTACCTATTTTGTTTGAAGATTGTAATTCATCTCCCGGAGTAATGAGCGAACCTTTTCCTGAACCGGGAACAATGTTGATGAGCATACTACCGACCAACCCGTTAGTGCCAATACTGGCAATAGCATTTTTTTTAATATGGTTCCGCATTTCATCTTGTATGATCATGCGTACCCGAATCGTAGTATCATTTATCATTTCAACGCTATTTACTGTACCCACATTAATTCCAGAAAATCGAACATTATTTCCATTTTGAAGGCCTGTTGCATTTTTGAAAACGGCACTTATCTCAAAAGTTTTACTGAACATATTTTGTCGGTTACCTATAAGGTATGCGGCAAAGAGTAGCAAGATAATACCTAGTATCACGAAAATACCTAATCTTAAATGTTCCAATTTTGTTTTAGCCATGATATTATTTTTTAAAGAATGCTTCTACTTTTGGGTCTCTTGATGCCGATAACTCTGCGTAGGTGCCTTCTGCATAATTTATGCCATCTACTAAAAGAATCATACGTTCCGAAATTACTCGTGCACAGTCTACATCATGTGTAATGATTAAGGAACTGGTTCCATATTTCCTTTGAATGCTCCGCATCAATTCAATAATTTCTTTCGCTGTAATTGGATCAAGTCCGCTAGTTGGTTCATCGTATAAGATTATTTTTGGTTTCAAGATGAGTGTTCGCGCCAGAGCGACCCTTCTTTTCATGCCTCCTGAGAGTTCTTCAGGCATTAAATCTATAGTATGTGCCAAACCTACATTTTCGAGAGCTTCCATTACAAGTGGAGTAGTATCTTGAACAAAACCCAGTTTCTCTTTGTGTCTCCGCATCGGAAATTCCAGATTCTCCCGAACAGTCATTGAATCGTATAAGGCGCTACCTTGAAAAAGGAAACCAATTTCCGAACGTAGCTCATCCAAAGTTTGTCTATTCAAAGTGGATATTTCTTTTCCCATCACCTCTATGTAACCACTATCGGGCGCCATTAAACCTACCAGGCATTTTATCATCACAGATTTTCCAGAACCTGATTTACCCATGACCACTAGGTTTTCACCTTCATAAAGTACCATGTTAAAACCGTTCAGCACATTGTTGTCACCAAAACTTTTTATGACATTTTTAATACGGATAACTGCTTTTCGCTCTGTACCGTTTTTTGATTTTTTAAAACCTTTGGACTGTATGTTGGTCGTATCTTTTTCCATATTATAATTCATAGAAAATGTCGGATATAAAGACGGCTATAAAATCTACAACAAATAACAATAGTGATGCCATGACCACAGCAGTATTGGCAGCTATGCCAACGCCGGCAGTTCCCTTTTTACTGTTAAAGCCTTTAAAACATCCAACTAATCCGATTACAAATCCAAAAAAGAATGATTTTACGGTGGCGGGAACCAAATCTCCAAAACTCAGTGCATCAAAAACCGTATTGAAATAGAGTTGAAAAGATACTTGCCCTTTTAAATTTTCAACTAAGGCAGAACCAAAAAGTGCAATCAAGTCTCCAAAGACTACTAAAATCGGAATCATTAAAGTTGTGGCCAAAATTCGGGTTACAACTAAATATTTAAATGGGTTGGTACCTGAAACTTCCATCGCGTCAATTTGTTCGGTAACTTTCATCGAACCTAACTCGGCGCCAATGCCAGAGGCAATACGACCAGCACATATTAAGGCAGTAATGACCGGCCCTATTTCTCTGACAATAGAAATGCCAACCATATTAGGCATCATTGATACGGCCCCAAATTGAATCATCGTAGGTCTCGATTGCAATGTAAGTACCAAACCGATAATAAAACCTGTCATACAAACAAGTACCAATGACCGGTTACCCATTTGATAACATTGGCGTAAGAGCTCCTTGAACTCGAAAGGTGCTGTAAAGATTTCTTTAAAAAAGCGTCCAGCAAAATAAGACAGCTCTCCAATCTGTATGAAGAATTGTTTTATTCGCCCCACCAATTTCGATTTTGCAAATACAGTTTTTGTGCTATCGGCCATGCTCAAAAGTAAATTGAAACTACTACTTTAAAAATGACCAATATCATGACAGTATTATGAGAATTGTCATTTTTACAGGATGAGGTAAAGTTTATTTTTATGGTTGAACAAATAAATATGAATTGCAAGACCAATTAAAAAGGAATTTAAATTTTTTTATCTAAGCGAGGAACATGATTTTTTAGATGGACCCCGAAGCCGATTAGAGGCATTAGCCTTAATAAAAACTAAAATGATTCATTACTTTCTGCTCGTGCCTTTCGGTAAAGAATATCATAAAGAACTGTATGTTCATTTAAGGGTTATGAGCGAAAGGAAAAGTATTTCTAAAGAAGATATGAATTTATTGTTCTTGACCGATTCTGTGTATGAAATGGAGCCGTATCTTAAAGAACATGCTGTAAAAGATTTGGGCTTATTGAAAAAGAAATGAAAAAGAAATGGTGGTTTGGAGAAACCACACCTAAAAGAACATGACCAAGGTCATTCTTTTCTATAGAACGGCAAATTACATTTATACCATTATAATATAGATAGTTAAGTGAAAATATTTCTATTTGAAGTTTAGTTTATTAGTGTAGAAAATAAGAACATGTTTAGCCAGGAAATCGAAATTTATATAAAATGTTTATGTGTAAAATGAAATAATATATGATTAAAAAGACACGCTTCCATTACTTATCTATTATTGTCACATTCTTTCTTTTTATTTCATGCAATTTCAGTAATCCTTCAAGCTTAGAAAAAGAACAAGCCAAGATTATAATTGCTACACCAACCATTAAAGAGGTGACAAGTCAAAATCAATTAATGGTGACTAAGAATATTAGGATTGGAAAGTATTTTGAATTTATGGATTCTATAGTAAGTAAGTATGATTCACTTGTACCATATGAATTAACTGAGCATCTATTGGTTCGAAATAACTCTTGGATTATAGATACATTGGCAAATACTGATTATTATAGAATGATGGCTCGTGATTCATTTGTTTATGATCAAAGGCAAATGATTATACTTCCAAAAGGAAGCCAATTAAATATTCCAGATTCTCTAAGTGCCTGTAAGTTGCTTGACAATTTTTTCAATACAGAATTAGACATTAATATTCCGGAATATAAATTAAGGATTTTTCAAGATTCGATATTGTTATACAATTTTCCAGTTAGAGTAGGGCAGTATAGGGAGCGATATTTAAAATTTGGAGACCGAGTAACTGACTTAAGAACAAAAACAGGAATAGGTAGTATTGTGAAACATGTAAAGCATCCAGACTTTTATAATCCTGTGGATGGAAAACGTTTTTATGTAACTAGAAGAGATGATGGTAAAACGACAATGATGCCTCAAATTCCTTGGATAGAAACTGAAATTAATAATGTTAGAAATGGTCAAATGATACACCCAACAACAAATCCTAATACATTAGGAAAGGCTTATTCTAATGGTTGTATTGGGGTAAGGGAGTCTGATGCTTGGATAATTTATTATTATGCACCATTAGGCACTAAGCTTAGAATAAGATATGATTTAGAGACTTATGATGAAGGTAAGGTGATTTCCGTACTTAGAGATATATATAATTTAATCGATTAGAAATGATTATGAAATGTAAATTACTTAATGATGGTTTTATATATGATTAAAGTTTTAAATAGGTCGTATTGATAATTTTATTTAATTTTACTATTGTGAACAAATTGTTTTCCATCCTACTATCTTCGCTCATCTTGTTGCAAACCTTTGGTGTGCACTATGATGATATAATTCAGTTGGATGAATTAATTGAACATGCAGAGTTTCACAAGGCTCAATATGGCGATAATATTATTGTTTTTCTTTCCAAGCATTATGGTGACTTAAAATTAGAGCATCAACGAGACCATCAAGAGGAAAAGAAAGATCATGAAAAATTACCTTTTAATCATAGTAGTTCAATTACTTCGGTCGCTGATATGGTTATAAATCCTTTTAAAACAGAATTAAATCAATTAGAAATAGTGGATTTTAAAGTTTTAAATTTTCACTATCAGGCACCTACCTCTTCAATACATACAGAGGGTATTTTACAGCCACCCCGCATTTCATAATACAATCGATTTTTAATTTTTTAAGTTCTATTTCATAAAAATGAAGTAGGGCGTTTAACATTGATTTATATGAAAATATGCTATCACATATCATTAATTTTAGCTTAAAGAATAAGCTTATTATTCTATTATTTACCGTATTTATTGTTGGTTACGGTTTGTATTCTCTATCACAGATTCCCATCGGGGCGGTACCAGATGTGACGAATAACCAAGTACAGGTTATTACGACTTCGCGAAATCTTTCTACGCAAGATATGGAGCAATTTATAACCTATCCTGTAGAGTTAGAAATGGCGAACTTGCCAGGGGTTCAAGAAATTCGTTCAGTATCAAAGTTTGGCTTATCGGTAGTCACCATAGTTTTTGACGATGATTTGGGAACATATTTACCAAGACAACTCATTTCGGAGAAAATTGCATCGGCTTCCGAAAAAATCCCTGCAGGATTTGGTACTCCACAAATGGGACCGATTACCACAGGTTTGGGAGAAATTTATCAATATGTGCTTGAAGTTGAACCTGAGTATAAAGAAGAGTATACTACAACAGATTTAAGAACCATTCAAGATTGGATCGTTAAACGACAATTGTCTGGTATACCCGGTGTGGTTGAGGTCAACACTTGGGGCGGATTTTTAAAGCAATATGAGGTTGCCATAAATACGCAGAAGCTTAATGCCATGAACATCACTGCTAGCGATGTGTTTAAGGCATTGGAAAGTAATAATAGTGTTTCTGGCGGCGGTTATATAGAAAAGGTGAATCAAGCATACTTTATTCGTGGGGAAGGATTGGTTACATCGCTAGAAGACATACGAAATATCGTCATCGAGAATAAAGACGGCATCCCTATTTATATAAAGGATATAGCTACGGTTGATTTCGGTAGTGCAATTCGATTTGGTGCAATTACCGGTAATGGCGAAGGAGAAAAAGTTTTAGGGCAAGTTATGATGCTTAAAGATGCGAACTCTAAAAAAGTAATCGAAGCGGTTAAAGATCGTGTTGCCGAAATTTCGAAATCATTACCTCAAGGTGTTTACATTAATCCGTTTTTAGAACGAAGTGAACTTATTGCTAAAACGACTTTCACGGTGACCGAAAATTTAGTTTTAGGATGTTTGATTGTCATTTTTGTGGTTGTTTTATTGTTAGGCAATTTTAGATCAGGTTTGGTAGTAGCTTCGGTAATTCCGTTGTGTTTGCTTTTTGCTTTATCGTTGATGTATATTTTCGGAGTAGACGCAAATTTAATGAGTTTAGGAGCTATAGATTTTGGGATTATCATTGATGGTGCTGTAATTATTGTAGAGTTCATTGCTTTTGAAATAACTAGAAAACAGCAAGCTCTAAATAGTTTAGGTAGATTGGAAATGCAAAATCTTAAAGATGAAATTACATTTAAAGGAGCTTCTAAAATGATGAATTCTGCCATTTTTGGGCAGCTAATTATTTTAATCGTTTTTATACCTATTCTGTCATTAAGTGGAGTAGAAGGAAAAATGTTTAAGCCCATGGCCTTGACTTTTAGTTTTGCTTTAATCGGGGCAATGATATTGTGTTTTACATATGTACCAGTTGCTGCTTCAATTTTTTTAAAACCATCGAAAGAGTCTGATAAAAATATTTCGGTTCGTTTAATGAAATGGTTAAACAATAAATATGAACCTATTATACATTGGGCATTAAAAAGTAAAAAGTTGGTTTTGGGCACAGCATCAATTTTACTTTTATGTTCTATTTTCCTTTATACATCGATGGGCGGGGAGTTTGTTCCAACCTTAGATGAGGGTGATTTTGTGATACAGCCGGTTTTAAAAACAGGAACTTCGTTAAGCAAGACCGTAGAAATAACTACCGAAATCGAAAAAATACTTTTAAAGAATTTTCCCGAGGTGCAGCAGGTAGTTACTAGAATTGGTGCTGCCGAAGTGCCGACTGATCCTATGTCTATGGAAGAGAGTGATGTTATTATCAAACTTGCCCCAAAAGATGAATGGACAAGTGCTGCTTCCAAAGATGAGTTGGCAGATAAGTTTAAAGAGGCATTAGCTGTAATACCGGGTATGGAAGTAGAGTTTACCCAGCCCATAGAAATGCGATTCAATGAGCTGATTACTGGTGTGCGGGCAGATATTGCCATTAAGATTTTTGGTCCTGATTTGGATGTGCTTGCTAAAAAAGGCAACGAAATCGGTGCATTGATAAAGAATGTGGAAGGAGCGGCAGATATTAGTGTTGAAAAAATTGCCGGTTTACCTGAAATGAGCGTTAATTATGATCGTGCTAAAATCGCCCGATTCGGCTTGAACATTCAAGAATTGAATGATATGGTATCCATGAGTTTTGCTGGTAAAACCGCAGGTAGTGTTTTTGAGGGGGAAAAGCGTTTCGACCTTGTAGTTCGCCTAGACAAGTCTAAGAGACAAGATATCGATGACCTCAAAAATTTATATGTAGACCTGCCAATTGGTGGTAAGGTACCATTAAGTGAAGTGGCAGATATTACTTTTAAAAAAGGTGCTGCAAAAATATCTAGAGATGATACGAAGAGACGAACAGTAGTGGGAGTAAATGTGCGTAACCGCGATTTACAATCAGTAGTAGATGATGTTCAAAAACTGATTAATGAAAATGTAAAGTTACCCACCGGATATACCATTACCTATGGCGGTCAATTTGAAAATCTACAAAGTGCTAGAGACAGACTTATAATAGCGGTACCTATTGCCTTGATTCTCATATTTATACTGTTATATTTTGCTTTCAAATCTGTAAAGGAGGCACTTATGATTTATTCAGCTATTCCTCTAGCGGCAGTAGGTGGTATTTTATTGTTATGGCTAAGAGATTTACCGTTCAGTATTTCTGCAGGGGTAGGTTTCATAGCCCTCTTTGGTATTGCCGTATTAAATGGTATTGTTTTAATAGAGCATTTTAAGGAGTTGAAAAAGCATCAGTTTGACAGTTTGGAAGATTTGATAAAGCAGGGGACAAAGGATCGTTTACGAGCGGTATTATTAACGGCATCTGCAGCGGCACTTGGTTTTTTACCGATGGCAATATCTACAAATGCAGGGGCAGAAGTTCAAAGACCTCTGGCAACAGTGGTAATAGGAGGTTTGTTTACGGCGACCATATTAACATTGGTGGTTTTGCCAGTACTGTATTCCATCTTTGAAAGTCATGATAATTTAGGAAAATCATTTTCTAAAACTTCCATAAAAAAAGGTATTACGTGTATAGCGCTTCTTATATCTGTGGGTATGTCTGCACAAGAATCGCAGCGTCAAAACCTTAATGAATTAATTCCTTTGGCTATTGAAAATAACTTAGGATTAAAAGCAGGTAGATTAAAAGTTGACGAATCTAAATCGTTGATTAATAGTGCCTTTAATTTTAATAAAACACATGTATATTATGAATATGATGAAAATAATCTTGCCATAAACAATGTACCGTTAAAAGTATTTGGTGTTCAGCAAGATTTTCGTTTTCCAACAGCCTATTTTTCTGAAAAGAGAGTGAATAAGGTTAAGAATAATTTGGTACAGAGCGAGTATGATATTCAAAGCAAGGCAATAATAAGAGAAGTTACGGTAGGGTATTATGACTATCAAATTGCACGTGAAAAAGTTAGGGTTTTTAAAAGGTTAGATAGTTTGTACGCTGATTTTTCAACTGTAGCTGCTAGAAAATTCGAACTAGGAGAAACCAATTATTTGGAGAAAATTACGGCAGCTTCAAAACAGCGAAAAATCAACTTAGATTTTCAGCAAGCCATTCAACATTTATCAATGGCATATGCTAATTTAATGCGAACAATACAGGTAGAAGATAGTTTAGTTCTAGTCGAAGAACTGAATCTAAAAATCGATTTAAAGGATATAAATATCGATACTACTCCTGAGATTGAATATTATGAAAATAACATGCAATTAGTGGCTGCAGAAAGTAATTTAGAGAAACAACAACTACTGCCCGATATCAGTTTAGCGTATTTTCAAGGTACAAATTCAGAATTGAACGATAATCTTTTAGGGTATCAATTAGGATTAAAAATCCCCTTGTTGTTCAGCGGACAATCGGCCAGAATTAAAGCCTCTAAAATTGCTAAAGAAAGAGCCGTTACCGAGTCTATTGCTTTTAAGGTTCAAATAAAGTCTAAACTAGAGATTTTGCTACAACAGATAGAACAGATTCAAAATTCATTGAATTATTATGAGAACGAAGGGGCAGAACTATCCGATGAAATATTAAAAACCGCTCAAATTAGTTTTAAAAATGGTGAAATTGATTTTTATCAATATATACAAAGTTTAGAGAGTGCCTATGACATAAAATTAGGTTATCTAGATAAGTTGAAAGAGTACAATAAAACCGCAACAGCCATTAATTTCTTAACATTATAAATACTGCAACATGCAAAAAAACATATATAGAATAGTAATCTTTTTCATCTTCACCATAGTTTTAAGTTGTGGAGATAAAGAAAAGCAATCAATAGAGAGAGGATCGTCTGAAGATAAAATAGATGATCGTATTCAAGTTACACAAGAACAATTTGACCAAAATAACATGAGTTTAGGGAAAATTAAAGAAAGTGAATTCCCTATTATGGTAACCGCATCAGGTATGATAGATGTACCGCCAGAGAATAGGGCGGTAGTTAGTGCTACCATGGGTGGTTATATTAAAACTACTCCTTTATTAATTGGCGATAAAGTTCGAAAAGGTCAATTATTGGTTACTATAGAAAATCCGGAGTTCGTGGCTTTACAGCAAGAATATATGGAGGTAAATGGACAGTTAAGCTATTTGAAGTCAGAGTTTGATCGTCAGCAAACAATGGTTGCCGAAAATATATCTTCTCAGAAAAATTTTCTAAAAGCCGAGAGTGATTACAAAACAGCGGTTGCAAAATACAATGGACTAAGAAAGCAGTTGGGCATGTTGAATTTATCGACAGAACAAGTTGAAAAAGGTGTTATAAGTTCTGTGGTTTCTATTTATGCACCTATTGATGGCAGCATAACAAAGGTTAATGTAACGCGAGGTACATTTGTTTCTCCTTCTTTTTCAATTATGGAGATAATAAATAATGACCATATTCATTTAGAATTATCGGTGTTTGAAAAGGATATAATGAAGGTG
>TARA_R110000765_G_scaffold364259_1_pt1 | contig 13706 bp, 25 predicted proteins | sample TARA_R110000765 | Tara Oceans TARA_R110000765 (sample SAMEA4398168) | marine metagenome | biome: Polar Biome; feature: [MES] marine water layer (ENVO:01000295) within the mesopelagic zone...; material: water (ENVO:00002006), including particulate matter (ENVO:01000060) such... | reverse complement strand
AGCACGATAAGTTAAAGTTTTGAGATTATTGCAGGGGGATTAGGTTGGGTTGGTATATACCTATATATTTGTCTCGAACTTAAAATTAGAAGGAATGAAACTAACAGGAAAGTGTAAAGAAGATTTTCAGGAGTGGAGAAGAAAACAAAACTATGATGTTGACGCTCCTTTTTTTTATGAATTAAATTATTCAATGCAATACGGAGTGTATGTAGACTTCTTTGATAGTGTGGGTATTTATATTGATATTTCTTTTTATGAATTGAATAGTGGTATTATTGAATTTGATTATACAATAGGGGCTTTGAACGTACTAGATATTTATGGAGATGATTTTAAGAGAAGACCCGAAGCAAGAACCGCAGCAATAGAAAAAGCAAACGAAATATATAATTATGAGAGGATGTATAATATAGAAGAAATTGAAAATTCTCTAATTGCTAAAATTGATGTAGAATTAAAGAAATGGATTAAAGATGACTTATAAATGTATAAGGAATAAAGAGATTCAAGCCACGATAAGTTAAAGTTTGAAGATTTAAGCACTATAATTAGATTGATAAAGTATATACCTATATATTTGTAGTAAGCAAATTAATAATCACTAAAATCTGGCGAGAAACGTAAGAAGAAATGGAAGAAGAAACGAACAAAGAAACGACCTTAAATATAAGGTACAAAAAATTTGATTTTAAAATCGGAGTAACTAACATAGGTATTTGCCAGTATCTAATAGGCGAATTAGCGAATCCTTCAAACGAAGATGTAATTACTAGGTACAAAGAAACTATATATTTTGAGAAGTTTTTAAACGAGGGTATAGAAGCGACTTTAGAAAAACTTACTTTGAGTGTAAAGAGGTCTTTCAGAAATTTTGTTAATAACGAAGATAATTCTTCTGATGTTACTCAGCCTTTTGATGATGACACTGCTGAGGAATCCAACTCTCCAAGTGGGGCGATAGACAAAATAATATTTGATACGGTTTCTCGTGCTTTAGGTTCAAACTCTAGTAAGCAGGAAATTGACAAGTTGATTAAAAAATCAATGGATGAAAACGGTGTAGTACCTTTCCGTAAAGTATTAGAACTAAAAAAGAAGAACGGCACAACTAAAGACGTAGGATTACAACACATGGATTTCGAGAGAGTTCTTAAAACGATAGCCGCAGGAGTGAATATTGCTTTAGTAGGTCCAGCGGGAAGTGGTAAAACTACAATAGTTTACAATGCTTCAAAAGCGTTGGACTTGTCGTTTGCAAGTCAGTCAGTATCTGCTCAATCAACCGTTTTTGATTTTTTTGGATATAAGAACGCTAAAGGGGATTATGTAGAAACCTTATTCAGAGAGAAATACGAAAAAGGTGGGGTCTTTTTATTAGATGAGTTTGACGCTGGAAACCCTAACGTACTTGCTGCACTTAACCAAGCGACTGCAAACGGACATTGTCCTTTTCCCGACAAAATGATTAAAAAACACAAAGACTTCATAATAGTAATGGCTGGAAATACCTTTGGGAGTGGTGCAACTATAGATTACGTCGGACGTAACAAGATTGATGCGGCAACCTTAGATAGATTCGCCTTTATCAATATACAATATGATGAACATTTGGAAATGGAGTTAGCAACCGATAGAGAGTGGTGTCAAGAAGTTCAAGATTTCAGAAAGAAAGCATTGAATAAAAAAATCCGTACCATTATATCTCCGAGAGCAACCTTCAATGGCGAAGCGTTACTATCTCAAAATATATCAAAAAGCGACGTTTTAGAGATGGTTATATTTAAAGGAATGACACAAGACGAACGTAACTTATTAAACTCTTAGAAATTATGGCTGATATAAGAGTTCAAGAACATACTTATAACTCAATAGTTGAGGATAGTATACATAGAGAAATAAAAAATAAATACAATAAAAAAGCATCAAGGACTGGCGATAGCGATTTCACACAAACTGAAAATTTTGAAGAAGCTGTCAAGTTCGCTAAAGAAGGGTGGGACTTAGGGCTAGAGCAATACAAAATAGAGGATGGTGTTCTATCCTCTGGGTCTACTATATTATCTCCAAGTTTGGCTGGATGCATTCCTCACGTTCAAAATCATATAATGGGTTTTCCACAAGAAATGTACCAGCTTTTTGATGATAGAGAATATAATTTACCGACCTTAGATGTTATAGTTAATTTAGGATATTCTGGTAGTACTGATAGCGAAGATACTTTAGAGTTTGGTAAGTGTTTAGTAAACTATATAAATACAATGGCTAGTAATTACAATATAAGACTAACAGGAGTTTTTGCTGTCAAGCAAGGAAGTATAAATGATTACGACATTGTTTATCTTAAAAAGTTCGATGAAACACTTGTTATAAACAATATAGCCTTCGCTTTACATCCTAGTTTCTTTAGAAGAATATGGTTTGGTATTGCTGAAAGCAAAGAATACTTAACTTCTGGCTATGGTACAGCAATAAAAATAGGCTATCACAAAGTAGTTATGGATAAGTTAGGTTCTAAATCTGACAAAACAATTGTATTCAAATGTCTTCAAGATTTAAACAACTTTAAGTTCACACCCGACAATATCGAGGGCGTAACTATAAAAATATAAACCGAGCCTTGTATGGTTCTTAAAATCAATATTATGCAAAGATTAAAAACTCACTTAATAATCACAATATCAATATACTTTATAATATATGTGTTATTCTCATTTGTATTGTGGGAGATTCGTAATCCGTTTCAATGGATTATAGATATACCAACACAAGACTATTATTATAGAGCATTTGTTGCTTCATTTGTTATTTCTTATAATATCTTCATGGGTATGGTGGTGAGGAACTTATAAAAAAGATTTATAGATATTATGTTTGCTTATTACCCTTGCTATATAACTATAGTGAGGGTTTTTAATAAACATATTTTAAAATATATACATCTATATTTTTTAGTCTTAAACAAAACTTATATATTTGTAGTAACGAAAAAAGAACGACCTTTATAAATGGTCATAAAATTAGAAGTAATGGAAAAAGCAAACGAAATCAAAAAACTCCTCGAAAGTCAAGGCTTAAATCACATTTCAGAAAAAATACACACCAACGATTATATAGAATTATCCTTCTATATTACCTTAAATATTTGGTGGGCGTATTACCCAGAAAAAACTTTTGACGCATATAAATATATTCAGTTATGGAAATAGGAAAAAGAAAAAGAATTAAATCTACTGTATCAGAGTCTTTAGTAGAAAAAGGAATTAGGATGTCTAACTTTCTAAAATGGAGAGTGAAGAACGGAATGAGCCCACTAACACAATCTGAATATCAATTAATAAGGAGAAAAATTTAACAATAAATAAACGATAAAGTAATGGAAACAAAAAAAGTAAAAAGATTAGATTTAAAAATTTGGGATGTTAAACAAGAAATTCCTGTTATTAAAAAAGCAACAACAGGATTCAAGTTTAAATATACAAACTTAGGTGATGTCGAGAAGGCTTTAAGACCTATACTTGTTAAAAATAAAGTAGGCTACCGACATAAAACTATTGTTATTGATAGTCAAAATATTTTAAAAACCATAGTATTTTGCTTAGAGTCTGACGAAGAAGAACACATTGATTTGTTAATACCAAGTGGGGTTTTATTGACAGGAATGAACGGTTATCAATCTTTAGGTAGTGCTTTAACTTACTTTAAGAGGTATAATTTACTTACAGCCTTTGGGGTTCTTACTGATGATGATGTAGACGCTCAAAACCCACAAAAAAAAGTAAAAGAGCCAGAGGTTAAAACAGACCACTACGCTCAGATTGTAAAACTACAAAATGTAGGAAGACCGAAAGCGACCTTAGAAAAGTACTTCTCAATGTATGCTAAGGATATGTCAGAAGACCAAAAAACAAAAGCAAAAGACTTTATTTCTAAAGTAACTAAATAATGGAAATAAGAAAAGAACACTTTAGTTTTAGCCAATACAACACTTGGAAGACAAGTCCGAAAGAGTACTTTAAAAAGTATGTTGTTGAGAATAAATACAAATCTACAAAGTACCAACAATTCGGAAAAGACTTAATGGAATCTCTTGAGTTCGATAAAGAGGTAGGTGTTGTAAAAGGAATACCGAAAGAACTTATATCTTACTTATCAGACAGAGATTTTGAAGAGGAGTTTATTATAGATGGCAAGTCTATAGGTAGCAAAAAAAACCTATTAGGATTTGTTGATGCTATATCGAAAGACAAACTTAATTTTGATGAAATAAAAACTGGTAAGCACGAGTGGACACAAGATATGGTTGATAAAAATGAGCAAGTCTTGTTTTACGCTATGTTAATTAGAATGAAATATAATGTAATTCCCTTTTGTAGATTATTGTGGGTTGAAACTTATGAGGATGAAATTTCTGGCGAGGTTAAATTTGCTAATCATGTAGAGGTATTCTATAGAACGTTTACAATTTCTGAATTAGATAAGTTTGAGTCTAGTGTTTTAAAGTCTATATTGGATATTGAAGAGTATGAACACGTAATTTTATCTTTCGACAAGGAAACAGATAGTAAACTCTTGACTCTACTAAGCGAAAAAAAGAGAATCGACAACGAACTAGAGGTTTTAAAGGCTGATATGTTGATTTCTTTAAGGCAAGAAGATACTAAGTACGGAGTTACTGAAAACTTTGATATAACCAAAGCATCTAGGACTACTTGGGTTTATTCTGATAGTTTAAAAGATAAAATATCAACTATAACAAAAGACTTTAAAAAGTCCAAGACATTAGAAGAAAAAAACGGTACTGCTACCCAAAAACAAACTGAATTTTTATTAATAAAAGCACGAAAGCTTTAACAAAAAAAGACCTATAAATAGGCATAATAAAATGAGTAAATTAAGTAAAATAAATCACAAAAAAGCAACCTGTAAAGAAGCGTTGGGATTTGAAGGGGAAGAAGTATTTGAAAAATTTCAAGCTATAGTTTCTGACAAACTAAATGTAGAAGGAGGCAGAACTATATCTCAAGTTGTTGAGATATTAGAACAAGAGTTAAATTCAAGAGAGATGGCGTTTCTTTTACTACAAATGAACCTAACATCGGATGATGCTCAATCAAGTAAAGGTAAAGCAATTGTATCATTAAATTAATAACAAAAAAAGACCTATAAGTAGGCATATAAAAATGAGTGATAAATTAGAAATAGAAGGCGAAGTAAAAGGATTTGGAGAAGAATATTCAACAGCGACTTTCAAGAAAAAAACATTAGTCGTTGAGACGGGTGGTGAGTTTCCTCAAAAGTACGGTATTGAATTTGTAAACTCTAAAGAAGAGTTGTTAGATTTAATAACTGTAGGTCAGAGAGTTAAAGTTCATATCAACGTTAAGGGTAGAGAGTGGGTTAGCCCAGAGGGAGTAGCAAAATACTTTACATCTTTGAACGGTTGGAAAATAGAAGTATTAAGTTAATTAAATAAGTTAGCATCTCAGTTGTAGGCATAAGCCGAAAATCTTAATAGTTCCTCTGAGGTGCTTAATTTAAACTAAAAACTTTAAACTAATGAAAAATACAGAAATTAAATTAATACTACAAAAGATTTTATTAAGGAATGAACAACGTAAAGTAAACAATTTGATACCAAGCGATATCCTTGATATAAAAGACATAATAAAGCAATTAACTTTACCCATTGTTGTAAAATCGTTTTATTGTGGTGCTTTAGTAGCAAGTAAAGACCAATGCGAAACACAATGTTTAGGTTGTGCAGGATTTGACAGGATTTGTAACGAATAGCAATAATATGTTTTACAACGGTTTGGATATGGTTAGTGCCGACTTATAAAACTGACTTATTAATTAAACACAAAACAAGATGAAAAAAGAATTTGATTTACAAGACCACAAAACTAAGGCATTAAATATATCCGATGTTAGCAACCAAAGGGAACTGTTAATTGCGTTTAAAGAACACTTAGACAACAGGGAAGAAAAAGGTTACTTTATAACCGAGTACGTTATAGATGAATTTATCGAAAGCAATTTATAGTTGCTAACACCAAAATATGAAACGTTTTAATGTTTTATATTGACTGTTGTGAAACGTTTTAATGTTTCATTTTAAAATAACTTAAATTAACAAAATGATTAGATTTCAATATTATTCTGGGAATATAAAAAAAGCAAACCCACTAGGGTTCGTGACTCTCAATCAATTCAACAAAAAGCACATAAACCCTAGCGATAAAATGTTGGAGGTTTTTCAAAAAATAGAAGAAGCGTCAAAGAATGGTGACAAAAAGTTGAAGGCTGAATTGAAGATGGAAAATTTATATTCTTTTACTATATCAGCAATATTTGATGGGAATAGAAAGTACTCTAATATAGTTGAATTTACTGGGTTGGCTCAGTTAGATTTTGATGGTTTAGAAGAGGAGGTTGCTGTAAAACTTAGAGATTACTTATTTGAGCATTATAGATATTTGGCTTGTACTTATTTGAGTCCTAGTAGAAGAGGTGTCAAGGCAATAATAAGAATACCTAAAATATCAATAGAACAAGGTTATGAGAGTGCTGTAAAAGAGTACAAAGAATACTACAATGCTATTGAAGAGGAGTTTGAGGGAATATTTGGGTATGACCCTGCTCCTAAAAATTTAGTGCTTCCTTTGTTTATTTCGTATGATTTTTTTATGAATATACGACCTATTGAGGAATGTAAAGTATGGGATTTAAAGAAGACTCCTAAAGAAGCATTAAGCCAAGACTATCCCTTACCAAGAAAACCGTATAAAAAGTTAAAGAGCAACGATAAGAACGAGTTAAGAGCAGTAAGAACGATACGCAAATCAATAGACGCTATAACCTCAAGTCCTGGCCACTTTCAATTACGCTCTTCTTGTTTGATTTTAGGAACAAGAGTCGGTGCTGGGTATTTGTCTATGAGCCAAGCCGAGCAAGAGGTGGAGAACTTAATAAGAAGTAATAGTTATTTAAGTAAAGGGGTTAGTGGTTATCTACAAACAGGTATATGGGCATTAGAAAAAGGAGCACTTACTCCTAAAGAATATTGAAGATAAAGCACGATAAGTTAAAGTTAAAACAGATATTTTTTATTAACAATATAATAAGTATATTTGTATATATAATAAAAACAAAATAATTAAATGGCTAAAATAGGAATAAACGAATTACTAACAAATGATTCGTGGGTAATTGAAAAAACTGAACTTATAAACAATCGCTATGAATTTAAAGCGTTTAAGGATGGTAAAGAATATAATTTAAACTTCACATACGATGAAGTTAATGAAGCAATCGAAAAACTATAAATCAAAATATATGAGAGAATTAACACCAGATAGAAAAATACACTTTTTTAAACTATACCGAGAGTTGTCTATAGATGTAGCAGAGGAAATATTACACTCTAAAAGTCTTATTAATACATTTTCAATTCCTTTAAGCGAAAAAAATAAGGTGTTTATCCTACAGGTTAAAGAGTTTAGTGAAAATTTAATAAATCAAGTTTCTGAAAATGCTAGAAAAGTAAGTGAAGGAGATAGGGATATTCATGATGTTATAAATTTCACTTCTGAAAAATTATTAAATTTTGGAACAAGTAATGATTACATAGCGACTGAATCTGAATCGCACAATATAACATTGTTAATTTCAGAGTACAACCTTAAATTCATAGAAGAAATAACTTAATTATGGCGATATTAAAAAATATTAAACAATCTAACGGTAAAATAACTGTAGATTTAAGTGGCCCAGAAGGAAACGCTTTATTTTTACTAGGGTACGCAGGGAAATTAGCAAAGCAATTAGAGTGGGACGTTCATAACGTTCAAGAAGATATGAGGGATGGAGATTATGAACACTTGATAAAAACGTTTGATAATTTTTTTGGTGATTACGTGGATTTAATTAGAAATTCTGAAGAAGAGTAAATGATAGAACTCAGACCATATCAGCAAGAATTATACGACAAGATTAACATCTGTTTAGAAACAAATGATAGGGTTTTGGTTCAAGCAGAAACTGGGTTTGGTAAATCTATTTTGATAGGGAAATATGCCTCTGAATTAAAAGGTAGAACGCTTATTTTAACCCATCGAATAGAGTTGTTAAATCAAAACGCTGAATGGATAAATGACTTAGGTATATTGACCTCTAAATTAAATCAGAGACACGCTAAAATATTGAAGTACAATAAAAACGTTATCGCTATGGTTCAAACTGTTGTCGCTAGGTTTGGCAAGTACGGTTCTGATTATTTAGGCGAGTTTGATAATATAATTATTGATGAAGCGCACAACGATTATTTCAAAACGGTTTACGAGCAAATTGATTTTAAAAAGTTGATAGGTCTAACAGCAACCCCTATAATAAATAAAAACGAAAAAAGAAAATTACAAGACGGCACGGAACTGACTAGAAAATTAAGTTTAGCAGACGAATATGAAGTATTGGTTCAAGGTATAAAAACAAGTGGATTGATTGAATTAGGTTTTTTAACTCAAGATAGAAATTATCAATTAACACCACCAAACTTAGATAAATTAAAGAAGTCTGCAAACAATCCCGATGGCTATACAAGTGCTTCGCTTACGGAGGTCTTCGGAAGTCACGCATCAATAGATACGGTATTAAAAGCATATAAAGATTACGGGACAGGATTAAAGACTATGATTTTTAACCCAACTACAAAAGTAAATCTTAAAGTGTATGAGGCTTTTGTAGAGGCTGGTTACGGAAATAGGGTTAAAATGTTTGATAGCGTAAATAGTTTAGATGGTGAGAATAGAGAAGGGATTGTTGATTGGTTCAAGAATACTGATGATGCTATATTGCTAAACGTAGGTGTATTTACAACAGGATTTAACGTAAAGGATTTAAGAACTATAATATACAATAAGGCTACACAATCTTTGAGTTTGTTTTTGCAATCTATAGGTAGGGGTGGTAGGATATTTCCTAATAAATTTGTTTTTGAAGTTGTGGACTTAGGACTGAACTTGCAAAGGTTTGGAGAATGGAGTAAAGATAGGGACTGGTCAGAATACTTTAAAAAACACGTTTGGAAAACAAAAAACCCTACTGATGTTATAAGTATTTGGGAGTGTGAAAAGTGTGGTGGTTATAATCAGAAAGGTACTTTTTATAATTTCGAGACCGATAGAATAGAATGTGGGGAATGTGGTCATCCTAAAAGTTCAGCCAAAGATTCAAAAACAATATCTGGAGAAATTGAAATATTTGGAGAGCCTAAACCACCTACTGCCTTTGCTATTTTGTCATATATCAACAACGTAGATGGTGATGCTAATCTTGCTTTTCTGTTATTAGAGAGGAGAATTATAGATTTATTTCATAAATTTACAAGCCGAAAGCACTTCTTAGATAATAGGAACAGATATATAGAGAGGGTTATTGCTATTTACAGACCGATTTACTTTGCAATAATCAATTCAGACTTAAAGGGAAAAAATAAAACCTTAAAAAATGGGGTTTCAAGAATAATTAACAAATTAGATAAGCATTATGAGTAAAAAAACAAACTGGCTAGAACAGAACCCCTGCGACTATTTTAATGAAAATCATATTAAAGAAGCAGTAGAGATAATTAAGAAAGCAGATAGAAGAATGACTTTTGATGGGACTACCTTTTCTATAGGTAGTAACGGTACTAAAATTGATGTCATAAAAATAGAAAACAACTTTTTTAATGTTCTATCTAAGAACGACATAGGTCTTTCAACTACTATGAAGTACTCCCCATTTCAGATACTTGTTAAGTTTAAATATAAAAACAACTTTAAGGCTGCATTTCATTACGTCGGATTGACCTATCAAGATATGGAGTTTCCGTATATAAGAGTTGGTATTAAGTATTTTAAGGTGGTTAAAAAAACTGATAGGTTTGGTATTAATAGAGACGAGTTGATAATTTGGAGCAAAGAAGAGTTTAAGCAAGATTATGGAAAGGATATGATAGCGAGAATCAACACTTATGATGATTTTATACTAGAGCCAAACAATCATAATTATGTCAAGGTTTATAGAGGCTTTTATAATTTATACTCACCATTCCCTCACTCAGAAAAAGAGTATGATATAGAAGATTTAACCAAACTTAAATGGAGTATTCAACTTCTAAAGCATATATTCGGAAAGCAGTATGAATTAGGATTGAAGTATTTAAAAGTACTGTACGAAAACCCAAAACAAGCGATGCCTATATTGGTTCTGACAAGTGAAGAGCGAAGCACTGGTAAATCAACTTTTGTAGATTGGCTCAGTATATTATTCGGCTCTAATATGGTTATAATAAATCCTCAAGATATTAGTAGTACATTTAATTCAAGTTACGCTACTAAAAATATAATCGCCATTGAAGAGAGTAGGTTTGATAGCGTTCAAGCAACCGAAAAACTTAAAGCATTGGCTACTCAAAAGACTTTATTAGTTAATACTAAATTTGTAAACCCATACAATACTCCTTTTTACGGAAAACTAATCATAACATCAAACGACGAAAGTAAATTCAGCAAGGTAGATGAAGCAGAGATTAGATATTGGGTTCGTAAAGTTCCTAAAATTGAAATAAGCAACCACAATATACTCAACGATTTAACAGACGAAATACCATATCTACTTTACTACTTATCTAAATTAGAAAAAGTTGATACTTCAAAATCAAGGATGGTATTCACAAGCGAAGAAATAAGTACAAGCGCATTAAAAACGGTAAAGAGCGAAAGCAAACCAGAACTACAAAAAGAAATAGAAATGCTTTTGGAAGAGTTTTGTTTAAATAATCAAAATTCAGAAGAAATATTATTCACAGCATCAGACCTAAAAGACTCATGGTTTAATCATTCTCATAATTTCTCAAGGAGTTACATTTCTAAAGTTATTAAGGGGAATATGAAGTTAGAGCCATCTGATAAAACTATTAGATATTTACCTACTATAAGTGGGGGTACTGAGAAGGTTGGCAGGATTTTCTCTTGGCAAAACCCCTACTACAAGAGTAATAATGTAGTATTGAATAAAAATATAGAAAGTGACGATGTACCATTTTAAAAATAAATAACAATGAGCAAAAAATTTAATTTTAATAACTTTAAACCAACTGAATTTCAAGACCATATAAATAGGTCAGTACCAAACATAAAAGGTATGTATGATATTATCCCTATTATAGTTGAGAATTTTAGCGTAAAAGGAACTAACGTGTATGATATAGGATGTAGCACTGGTTATCTACTAAATGAAATTGCAACCTATAATAGTACTTCTGAACTTTCTTACATAGGTTACGATATTTCAGATAATTTATTTTTCGGATTTTGTAACGACGCATTACAACTCTATAAGCGTGACGTAACTGAGGATAGTTTAACTATGTTCAATACAAGCCTAGTTTTAAGCGTTTTTACGCTTCAATTTATAGATTTAGATAAAAGGGTTCGTTTAGTACAGAAAGTATATGATAGCCTATCTAAAAGGGGTTGTTTTTTAGTATGTGAGAAGGTTACTTCTACTAATGGTTTTGTAGAGGATATATTCACATTCTCAAATTATCAGAAGAAAATAGAAAATGGGTTTACCCCAGAAGAAATACTTAAAAAGCAAAAAGACCTAAAGTCTATTATGCATCCAATATCTCAAAAAGAAAATGAGAAGATGTTTCGTGAAGCAGGTTTTGAAGTTGTTGAGGTATTTTTTAAATCATTAAATTTTATAGGATGGATATTGATAAAATAGAGTTAGAAGTAGGTAGTACCTACCAATTAAGAAATGGATTTAAAACTGATAAAGTTTTTTTAAGTAATTGTGGTACAAATTACAAATTTCAAGCAGTACTTCTTAATCAGAGAAAAGAAAGAACAGGTTATATGTTTAGTTGGTTAAGTAATGGTAGTTTTTTAACTAGAGGACGAGAAAATAGATTTGATATAATTAAAAAATTATGAAATATAATAATTTTAAATTTTCAAGAGATTTTGACCATATTGTAGTTTCAATATTTGTGGTTGTAGTAATGGTTTTAATAATATACGATACTCGTATAGGTTTTAATTAAATTTTATAGGATGGATATTAGTGAAATAAGAAAAAGGTGTTTTAGTGCTTCTACCTCAAAAGAGGCACTGGAATTGTTAGAACTTGCGTACATTTTTGGAAATTTTAGTCCGACTATATATAATAAAGTTAAAAATGAAATATATAAAGAATATAAAAAATTATGACAGAATTAAAAGAATGTGCTTGGTGCGACTTACCAATAGAAGAGGATAAAGAATTTTGCTCACACAAATGTCAAACTCAATATAATAATGAATAAAAAATGAGATACTTAAATTACAATATGGATGATGTTAAAAAAGCGTCATCAAAAGAGAAATTCACATCAATATCTTTATTCGCAGGAATAGGAGGTGGTTGTATTGGAGCAAAATTAGCAGGAGGTAAAATCCTAGCGATAAACGAATTTATAAACGAAGCACAACGTGTTTATAAGATTAACTTTCCAGAAACAAAAGTAATACCCAACGATATTAGGGAACTAAGTGGAGAGGATATTATGAATATCGCAGGAATTAAAAAAGGGGAGTTGGATATTTTATTAGGCTCACCACCTTGCTCTAGTTTTTCAACCGTTGGAAAGCGTGAAGAGGGATGGGGAGAGGTTAAAAAGTACTCGGACAAAAAACAAAGAACAGATGATTTGTTCGGAGAATTTGCTAGAGTTCTAAAAGAAATGCAACCTAAGTTTTTTGTTGCTGAAAACGTAGCAAGTCTTATAGAGGGCAAAGCAAAGCATTTGTTTGGCTCACCTCAATTGGATATGTTCGGAAACGAAACAAACGGAGTTGTTGATAAGCAGGAAGATACTTTTTATCATACGCTAACAAGGGCAGGTTACAAAGTTAGGTACAAAGTACTTAATTCGGTAAACTTCGAGACACCTCAACGTCGTGAGAGGCTTATAATCATAGGTGTTAGGGATGATATATCTGATAAGGGTTATAAATTAAGATTCCCAACAGGTCTTAAAAATGAAATTACTTTAGAAGACGCATTTATTGATATTGAACATACCAAAGAAGAGTTGGATGAATGTAATATTGAAAAGTACGCAGTTTACGGAGCGAGTTTAGATACGCCAATTGGTGGCAAGTCCGAAAAGTATTTTTCACTTATGAAAGAAGACCCGAATAGAGCATCAAGAACTTTAACAGCAACGGCAGGTTGTTTATCAGCCGCATCTATTGTTCATTGGGAGAATAGAAAATTTAGCGTTAAAGAGGCTATAAAAATTATGGGATTTCCTAAAGATATTTATTTAGGCGACACTTATCCAAACAAAATAGAGAGATTGGGCAGAGCGATAACACCATCAGTCTATGAGGCAGTCTTGGATTTAATATGGAGTGATTTTTTAAAGATTTAGGAGCGATACGGTTAAAGTTAGTTGCTGTATTTTATCGGTTAGTTACCAGTAAACCTAATGAATCCTGTCAGAAATGATGGGATTTTTTTATGACATTAAAAAGCCTCGAAGTTTACTACACCAACGAGGCTCACATTAATCAAAAATCAAAAATACAAATATACAGCAACAATATACAAATTTTTTGTCATCTACAACCTAATCCCCCTGCAATAATCTCAAAACTTTAACTTATCGTGCT
>TARA_R110000765_G_scaffold46663_1_pt1 | contig 13707 bp, 16 predicted proteins | sample TARA_R110000765 | Tara Oceans TARA_R110000765 (sample SAMEA4398168) | marine metagenome | biome: Polar Biome; feature: [MES] marine water layer (ENVO:01000295) within the mesopelagic zone...; material: water (ENVO:00002006), including particulate matter (ENVO:01000060) such as...... | reverse complement strand
ATTAAGGTCAAATTGGTTCACGCATCTAAATCAAAGTTTGCAAGGGCAGAGCCTGTCACTGTATTCTATGAGGAGCGTGAGGAATCAAAAGACAAGCGTTACATCGGTCATTATGATAATCTTGATGAGCTTGAGGAAGAAATGTGCAGTTGGATTCCTGACAAGTCAAAGGAATCTCCTAACCGAATCGACTGGCTTACTTGGGGCATGACAGACTTAATGCTCCAGCAGACCCAAGAAATACGAATTTATATACCGGACTAAATGATATGGCATGGTACTCGCTGCCTTTTAAAAAGGCTGATAAGCAGAATCTTGAAGTAAAGAACTCAATAACTCCACCAGTAGAACTTTCTTTTGCGGAGTTTTTGTTCAGAAACGGAGACACTGACCTTTCGTTTGCCAGAATGAACGAGTTGTACAGGGATGTTTTGCCATTCAGCAATGCCATTGACATTCGCGCTCGTAGCTTTTCCGATACACCCACCAGACTCGTTGACGAGGATGGCAAGTACATTCGCAAGCATCCAATGCTTGACATCATCAACAAGCCTAATGACATAGAGACTCGTGGCAAGTTTCTTTATTCTTTAGCCAGTAACTACGACATCACAGGTAATGTGTTTGTTATAGCTACCGGAAATCCTGATAACGCTCCTTTTGAGCTTCTAGTCATTCCGTCTTACAGAATTTCGCCCATAGGAACCTCAAAGCGGTTCGGATGGCTTAACATTCCTGCTTGCTTCTATGTTAGCAATGACGGATTTGAGGGTGATAAGTTTATTGCTGAAAGTAACGGAGATGGTGTTAGGTATGTCAACGAGTACCGTAACAAAGAGCTTATCCCTATAACTTCATTTAACCCCACAGCAAGCAGCATCAACTTCTTTGGTCTGAGTAAGGCGCAACCAGCCCTGTCCGAGATGGAGCAGTACCTAGAAGGCAACATGAACAACCTTAGCAATCTCAAGCGTGGCGCAAGACCTAGCATGGTTTGGCAGAACACGAAGCCTGAGATGCTGACAGACGAGCAGTGGACTCGCGCACAGCAGATGTCACAGAAATACGCTGGCTCGCAGAACGCTGGTGGCATCCCTATTCTTGATGGTCTGGATGCGAAACCTGTGTCCAGCAGCAATAACGAGATGCAATTCCGTGACTTGCAGAAAGATATGTTTGAGCGCATTAACGTGATATACGACATACCTCTGCCAATGGTAACAAGCACAGCTAACACATTTAACAACTACGAGACTGCACAAGTATCATTGTGGGATAACGCAGTAATGCCTTTGGCTAATGTGCTTTATGCGGCTCTCACCAAAGCTCTGTTACCAAGATACGATGCAGCAGGGCTTTCATACTCACTAGACCCTATTGATGTTATCCCTTTGCGTAGAAGGGCTATTGAGACAGCTAAATTACAGCACGAAACAAATATCAACACGGTCAACGAGATTCGTAACCTTATTGGCTATGATGACGGTGATAAGGCTTGGGATGAGATATATGCTCCTCTTAACCAGATGCCTCTTGGCTATGGCTCACAGGTAATGGGCGACCCCGATGCAAACAATCCTTCCAACCAAATGAACGACCAGAGTAGGAATGACGAGGAAAGCTCGAAAAAGTTTAGGATGATTCTCTCAGAAATGAAAACTGAGGGCGGCAAGGCTAAATATACAGCCGAAGAAATTGACGTTATGGCTGCTGACTCAGGGTATGCGTGATGATTGAACATTGGGGATGCTACAACACATTAAGCAAAAGATGGATGATTAACAAGAAGGGCGAAGTCTCTTACTTTCCTACACGGGAAATAGCTGAAGCAAACATTAAATCTATGACCTTCAAGAGTCACTATGTCGCAATGCTTTTCTCTGGAAATGAGAAAAAGATAGACTTGTAATGGCTAACAACAGTACAGATGCAGAGCGTCAGGCACAGGCAGACAGAGAGCTTGCGCTGAAGGTTAAACTAGAAAAGCCTATGGACAGAGAGCTTAACGTCCTGTTTTCTCAGATAGCTGAAGATTTAAGAATACAGTATGCAGCGACAGGCGCAGCCATTAGTGCCTATAGCTATGAGTCACAGCTTGACGCTATCATTCTGACGAACAATATAAACACAAGCAGACAGTTCTCTGACACAATATCCGGTGTAGCGGTTTCAGATAAGACCACAGATGTTGCGATAGCAATAGCAGCTATAGCAGCGTTCAGAGGTATCAGCACTGAAGAACATTTGCTTAATATACAGAACGAAGTTAACAGTCAATCTCGCGTTATTTTGCGCAACGAGGCTATTTATTCTGGTCGAGAAATCACAGGAACAATTCAAAAACACATTGATTCGTCTATTGCAAAGTCTCAGATTGATGAAGATTTAGACAGAGGTGAGCGAGCAAAAAAATCTTCTGAAGATTTTAAGGAGCGAAGCATCTCTCATGCTGCAACCATATCGGCAACTGAGACTCAGGGTGCGGCAGAAGGAACCAAAGACCTTGAAAGGCAAGTGTTCATGCGAGAAAATAGCGCGCTTGCTTCAACTCTCGCTGGAGTTGCGGTAATCAAGATGAGAAAATGGTGGATTACAAGGGGTGATAGCAAGGTAAGACCAGCGCACGTTGCGGCAGATGGTCAAGAAGCAGTTGACGGTTATTTCTCTGTTGGTGGTGAACTTTTAAGGTATCCGAAAGACCCCAATGGCTCCGCAGCCAATGTAATAAACTGCCGATGTTCAGAAATAGATGAACTGTTTTAACTGTGACAGTTGCGAATGTCGCACAATAAAGGAATAATCAGTAGAGTTATGAACGCTCATAGCCGCTAACGGAATTTAATATGGAACTTGAATATCAGTCTTACGACCTAGAGCTAAAAGATATTTCTCAGGTTGATAGAGCTAACTATTCGTTTGAAGGATTTGCCAGTACATTCGGCAACACGGATAAAGTGCAGGATATTGTTGAAAAAGGCGCGTTCTTAGAGTCTATTGAGTCATTGACTCCGACCATATTGTTCATGCACGACCCAGAGCAGCCAGTGGGAATGCCTACTGAGCTTAGAGAGACAGATGAAGGTCTGTATATCAAGGCTAAGATGCCTCGTGATGACGCTCTGGTAAGAGACAGAATTGTGCCGCAGATGAAAATCGGCAGTATTGCAAAAATGAGCATAGGATTCCGTATTGCGGAAGAAGGCTCTTACATAGATGAATTAGGAATACGTCATATAACGAAAGCTGACTTGCGTGAAATATCGCTTGTTACAACAAATTTTGAAGCTAATGGACTGGCTGATGTTATGTCCATTAAGTCAAAGGTCGGAGAAATAAGCTCCGACAAACTGAAAGCAATGACTGCTCGTGAGTTAGAAAAATGTCTGAGGGATTCAGGCTTATTCTCAAAGAGCGCAGCGGTTACTGTAGCAAGCTATCATCAGAGGGATTCTGAAGATGTTACTAAGAATGATGATACCGATGAATTCGGTTATCTTATCGACATGGTTCGCACGTTGAATCTAAACACAAAACTATCTGACGCTAAAAAAGGAAATTAACAATGTCTGAAGAAATGAAAACATTAGCAACAGCAGTCGAAGAAATGACTGGCAATGTTGTTAAAGCACAGGAACGTCAAGACGTTCTTGAAGCAAAGGGTGACGCACGAAGTGCAGCACTTGACACGGAGCTTAAATCACTTAAAGAAGCTGCTCTTGCATCTGCTGATGCCGCTGAAGAAGTAAAAGCTAAGTTAGCTGCTAGTGAAAAAACTGTAGCTGAAGTTGAAAAGCAACTTGCTCGTTTCTCTGAGAAATCAGACGGTGCGCAGTTTGACGAAGCTAAACAGGCTGCTAGTGAAGCTATTATCGGCTACATCAAGAACCCATCACAGGGCTTCTCTGAAGAAGCTAAATCTATGATGGCTGACCTTGCTGTTAAATCTGAGTTCGCTCATCTTAGCGATGCGGGCAAAGAGGAAGTTCGCAAGACCTTGATTGCTGGTTCTAACGCTGACGGTGGATTCTTTATCTCTCCTGAGAAATCAACAACACGCATCCAGCGTATCTTTGAAAGCTCACCAATGCGTCAGATTGCTAGTCAAACTACTATTGCTAGTGACCAGCTTGACTTCATCATTGATGACAACGAAAGCAGCACTGGTGGATGGGTTGGTGAACTAGAAGCCCGTGATGATACTGCAACTCCTAAAGTTGGTGAGTTGTCTATCGTTACTCACGAGCAGTATGCAATGCCTGTAGCAACTCAAAAAATGCTTAACACTGCTGGTTTTGACATCGAAGGATGGGTTAACGGCAAGACACAAGCTAAAATGATTCGCACAGAAAACACTGCATTTGTCTCTGGTGATGGCAGCAAGAAGCCTATGGGTATCTTGAGCTATCCTGCTTGGGCTGTTGAAGGTGCTTATGAGCGCGGTAAAGTTGAGCAGTTTAACTCTGGTGAGAACGGACTGCCTACTGCCGATGCTCTGAAGAAGTTTCAAAATCTTCTTGTTGAGGATTATCAGTCTAACGCAACATGGTTGATGAATCGGTCTACTTGGAGTGACATTATCACTCTGAAAGACTCAGACAACCGTTACTTGCTGAATGTTCTTGAGCTTTCTGGTCTGTCTAATCGTGATGGTCTGATGCTGCTTGGTCGTCCTGTTCGATTTGCTAGTGATATGCCTGTTGGTGCAACTGGCTCTTTGTCTATCGCTTATGGTGACTTCGCTGAAGGCTACAACATTGTAGACCAAGCTGGTTTCCGCTTGATTCGTGATAATGTTACTACTAAGGGCAAGGTCAAGTATTATGTGACTAAGTACACTGGTGGTGATGTGACTTCTTACCAGTCATTCAAGCTGATGAAGTTCTCTGCCTAAGTGGTAAAAAACGAGAGCGTCAGGGGCAACTCTGGCGCTCTCACATTAAAATTAAAGGAAAAAGAAAATGGCTGTTAAAGAAATTCAAAGTACAGTTAAGCTGGTAAATGCTGGTTATTTAGCTATTACCACTGACACTACTACAACTACAACGGGAATCGACACTGCTAGTTATGACTTAGGTGTTTCATTTGCTTTTCGTGCTGTAACATACACAGACGGAACTTATGTTATCTCTTTTGAAGAATCTTATGATAATTCTACTTGGACTGCTGTTCCAAGTGCGTATATTATTGGTGATGCTTCAAGCTCTATCTCTGCGGTATCTGTAGCGACTGACGAAGATGCAACTTTCGGAATCATCTCTGCAAAGCGTTACCTGCGAGCTAGTATTGCATCTACTGCAACAACAACTGGCGCTGCAATCAGCGGCACTGTTGCTTTAGCAGGTGAGTTAAAGCCTGTTTAATCAGGTTATAGGTTGGGGTAGGTGGCATCTGCTTAGGCGGGTGTCATCTACAACATCTTTTGTAAAGGAACTGCGATGAAATCATTTAAAGTTGATGTAAAAGAAGCTGGCACATTTGCCTCTTTAGTACCAAGCAGAAGTCACATTCATGTAGTAGAGGGTGTTCAAGACGTTCCAGAAGATTATGTTGATAGCATAGTTGCTTCTGGTTGCGGCTCATTAGTCGTTGAAAAAGAATCTGTAGAAGATGAGACTCCTGCTCCAAAGAAAAAGAAATCTAACAAGAAGGCTAAGAAGTCATACGATTTAGGCGAAATTTAAAATGCCTATTGCCCCGACAAACACAAGAAGCTACACCTACAAGGTGACTGCTCCTCCAGCGGTTCTGGCTGTATCTCTTGCTGATGTCAAGCTATGGCTAAATATTACTGGAACGGCAAGTGACTCTCTGCTAACATTGATGATAGAATCTGCTACTGAGTACGCTGAAGAAGCTACTGGTCGCTGGTTCATTAAAAGAACTGCTGAAACATATCGTGAGTTGTTTCCATCTTACTTTAACCACGAGGGTTACTATCGTGACCTTCCGGCAATAGAGATAAGACGCTCTCCTTTGCAGACCGTAGATTCAATTACATATCTTGATGATAGTGTTGAGACAACGGTAACATCGGCAGACTACTACAATACATTGGAGTCTGACTTTAGCCATATTGTAGCGACAGAAAGAGGAAGTGGATTCCCTAGCTTAGATGAAGCTAGAATGCAGAACATCACAGTAACATTTAAAGCTGGTTATGGTGATGCTAGTTCTGATGTTCCAGCTTGGGCAAGAACTGCTATAGCAAGTCATGTAATGGCTATGTGGGCAAATCGTGGTGACTGTGTTTGTGGTGACGGTGGTGGCGAGTTCCTTCCGGCGCAGGCAAGGTCAACATATAGACAACATAAGATAATCAATTTTTAAGGAACAGGCATGGCTATTAAATTCTTTGCGGCAGACCAAACTGGCAATGCTTCGGCATCACTCACAATGAGTGCTGGAGGGAACATCTCCAGCAGGGTTATTCGACTTGTTGGAACTGCACTTGACGGAGCCACAGTTAGCATCTCCGTATCTGAGACAGGTATGTCTTACGCTGCTATTGTGGTTCATACCTTCACATCTCTTAGCAATGAGCCAAAAATAATCACCCTGTCAAGTGACTACGAAGTTACAGCAACCATAGCTGGCTCTAGCGGCTCTGGAGACATAAACGTAACTCTGAGTACATAACGATGCTTCTCCTCCGTGACGTTATCAGTGACACTATATCGGGTGTTATCAATGCAGTTGTAGGCGGCGAAGAATTGGACTTGGGGCAGCAGTCAGGCACAGTGCTTGATTACGCTGACCTTGCCGCTTCACAAGTTCAGCAGATAGGAACTCCATTTGTTAAGCAGCTTTCCCATCCGTCACTGTATGGGAAAAGCATTGCCATGTCCGGTAAAGCTACCAACAACGCTAGTGCAGGAATAAGAATAAACTTTGCCACACCCCTATCTGTCACATCAAACGATGTGATTACTCTTTGGTTTTGGCAGGAGTGGAGCAGCGGTTCAGCAAGCGACAAAGATGACTATCCTACATTCTTAGGTGAAACGCAGGTCTATGTTGTTGTTAAATCCCCAAACAGCGATGTTGCCAATTATATTTGTCCGATGCCGTGGGGCAGAATGCGCGGCTGGACTCCTGTGCAGATAGATTTGTCTGCGGCAAGTTCACCTACTACACGAGGGATAATGAACACTCCTGTCGCTGGTGGTGCTGATGATGACTTTCTTACATCCGGTATAGAAAGCATATATATGCAATGCCGAGACTTTAATGATGACTATCACAACCTTACAACACCAATGGTTTACGGTGGCATGGTTCTTAATCAGAAGCATAACGCATTCTTTATGCCTTACTTTGATGATGGCTACCGCTACATTATTGACGCTGAAGATGGAGAAACAATAACTGAAAATTCCCTTGAGCTAATGAATAGGCTTGGGCAGCGAGGAACCTGCGGCATAATTGCTGACAGAATACTTAGCTCAAGCTACCACTACATGACCCCTGCTAACATTCATCAGCTTTATGAGGCTGGATGGGATATTGGAGTTCATGGAGAGCATTATTGGGGCTATAGAAGCGATGGAATTCAAGACATAAAAGAACTTTATTATCGTTTAACATCATCTGGAACAACAGCTACATTACAGACTCTAGGTACATGGATGCGTAACCCTGTTGCTGACGGAGCGCAAATAGTCGTTAACTCTGCTGATGTAAGTCAGTATGTGGGAACATTTACAGCTACTTGGGTTGATTACAATACTGTTACATTTACAATCCCTGATGCTGGAGATGTTGCAGCAAGCACTTTTAATATAGATGCTTCGTGGGGCAAGGTTGCTTGGAGTACGCAAGACGAGCGAGAGAGCGCAAAGGCTGCGGTCAAGGCTGATATTGAATACAACCTTGCCTTCCTGCAAAACCCTTACACGAAACTGACTGCGGCTGGCTTCACGGGCATTGATTACCTTATTGGTGTTGACTGGACTGACGGAAACCCATCTGCGGTTCTTCCCGCTAATGCTTGGAGAACTCCTAGTGATTGGGCTTATCAGCTACAAGCTGCGCTAGACGAGCTTGGCATTAACTCAGCTAGAAGTTCAAATCCAATAATGGAGAACGGCAAAACATATCCAGTTGGAGAAAGTTATGACCACTACCCAACAAACTTCTTTATCGCTGGAGCGGTTATTGAGAATCCTTTTTGGTTGAGCGAAAGTGCCAGTAATTACAACATAGACCCTGATACTGGACTTGGTGTAGATTCAACCGTAGATATGGTGGTCGCAAATGTAATACCTGCTACGGCAAGGCAGGGTGGCGCTTTCTCACCTATGATACACAGAATAACTGATGACCCTACCACCACAGGTAGTACGATGTATAACCGTAAAGATTGGACTGCGGTTTGTGAAACAGCATACTCAACGGGTCTTACCAGCATAACTGCTACAGAATACGCAGTTGCACAAAGAGAAGCTGGTGATGCGGGAGTAGCTTTTAAAGGCACAGAGCATCTGTCAGGTCTTACCAATGTCGAGCGAACAGCCATAGATAACTTCCGGCGAAGGCTTCAGAGCATGGGGTATTGGGGTTCACTCAAGGGCTTGTGGATTCCTGCGCTATCCGGCGACAACGCAAAGACCAACATGATAACAGGTGTTGCTGTTGTTGAGGGTGGTCAGGGTACACCACCAACAATCACATGGGGTTCTGGTGGGGTTTCTTTTGTCGAGGGCGACTACACAAACAGGTCTTGGCTTGTATCTGATATAAGCATGAGCGATGTTGACAACTACTCATTCGGTTGCTATGTAAAATCATACACGACTCAATCCGTTGCTGGTATTGCAGGAATCATGGGTGCGTTTGAGAGTTATCCCAATGACAGGTATTGCATCGAGATGTGGAATGCCGCTCCATATGGTATTGGCTATTACCACGGAGGAGGTAGTGAGTTCCCTGATGCCGCTTATGTTGATATTCCAGATGGCACTCTTGTTTCAGCAAGGCGAAGAAACGGCTCAAGTACCAATACGGATTCAAGCCGTGGCAACATAACAAACAGCGTTGATATAGCAACAGAAGCAAACACTGCTGCATTCTATTTCAATAATTGCGGAGCAGGTTTTGACTTTGGCACTAACTGGACTGGCTCTGTTTTCTATATTGGGGAAGGTGTTGCTCACAATCAAATCCTTATGGAGTCAGCTATCAAAAAACTGATGTCTGATTTGGGTTATTGATATGAAGTGTGAAACAGTAATTATCAAGAAGCGTAAAGTATGTGCTGGAGATATGAACCAGCTTATCACTCTCAAGACTCGCTCTATGACTGGCGACTTTGATGATGTTGACTTTCTTGAACTGTTTACAAACGATGGTAATGTTTGGGCTGCTATCCAGACAACATCCAGCGGTGAGGTCATTTTCGACTCAGTTGGCACCGAGACATTGGTTACTCATAAAATATACATAAACTATATTGAGGGCTTGACAAAAGAGGTCTGGATTGAGTTCGGAGGCAATAACTACGACATTCTATCTGTTGAGAACTTAGATGAGCGCAACGAGTTTATGAAACTCAACTGCGTCATACGAGGCAACACAAGTTATCAAGCTACATTCGCATGAGCCTTGTAGAAATAAAGACTATCCATGCCGGAATAAAGGAAATGGATGTCAGGATTAAAAATTTAGAAAAGCAATCTACACGAGCATTAAGGCAGGGTTTCTTTGCGTTTGGGAAGGACTTGGTTAATACCAGCAGAGAGCTTATACTAAAGCCTCCCAAGACAGGCAGGTTGTACAGAGTAGCTGGAAGAAAGCGAAGGCACAGAGCCTCGGCTGCTGGTCAAGCTCCAGCTAACATGACAGGTAGGTTAAGAGGTAGCATAGACTATAAGGTGCAAGGCGCTTATAGGATGGAGTTCGGCAGCAATCCCGCTAAAAATGGTAACACTGCCAAGACAAGCAAGTATGCTAAAGTTCTTGAAGATGGAAGCGGAAGGATAGCTAGACGACCTTACCTTCAGCCATCCATGAAGAAAAATGAGCGCAATGGTGCAAAGCATTTTGAGCGCGAGTTAAGAAAGGCAATGAGCAAATGAGAATAGATGACATCGTAGAGCAGCTTAGGGCTGTGGTGCCTGCGAACACAGATTTGTTTAGCGCCACGACTGACTGCGCTCTTACTAACGTATCCGGTACGGTTACAGTCGATACATCTCCTGCTGCTCATGGCTTGCTTGTGGGTGACAAGTTTTCTATATCTGGTGCTTTGGCACCTTATGCGGTGCAGTCTCTAACCCTGACCGCTGGAACGGTTGTGGGTATCACAACTTCTGACCATGACCTTACTGAAGGTTGGCAGGAGACTATATCAATTCAAGGTGCTACTGAGAGCGAGTACAACGGAACATTTACTCTCAGCAGGGTTCCTAACCGAAGGACGTTTGAATACACAATAACAACAACTCCTTCAAGCCCTGCTACTGGCACGATAGAGATGGTTGACCCATTCTCAAGTTCATACACAGGAGTCCACACAGTAGCCGCTGTAGACTCCACTACGGCTTTTTCTTACATAATTAGTGCTGACCCACAGAGTCCAGCGGTAGGCTCTCCAAAGCTAAACACGGCTCCTAGAATCAGTGGTGCTGTTAACGAGGAGCGCATAAGAGCTTCATATACTCAGCAGTCTGACAATAACTACTGGCTTTTAGTGACTGCGGGTGAGACCACAACCAGCCGAAACAGGGCTATTGAATCTGATGCTGTTGACACACTTACTGTCGCAGACCTAATGCGTGTCAGGCAGACCGAGACAATATCTATATTTTGTCTTGCGCCAGCGAGGTCTACTATTGCTGCACGACAGGTAATAGACAAAATAGACAGCGAGGTGAAGCCAGCCATAATTAAATCTCTGCTTGGATATAAGCCGAAAACGGTGTACTATGATAATTCGTGGTGTCTTTTAGTGCCTACGGGTGATGGATTCGCGGATTATGATACGGCTACTTACGTTCATCGTTTTAATTTTGAGCGAGTTATAGACTTAGTTTCTCAAGACGGGGTTAGCCCTTCACAGACGAAAGCGTGGCGAGACACACAGTTAAGCTGGCTAAACGATTACAAGGTCTCAGTAATGCAATCTGAGATAAACATGGATGATGAACCATTATGATTAAAATACAAGTTAACAAATATCTAGGCTTATATGATGCTGGTGATGTTGTCACTCTGGAAAAGCTAACGGAGTTCTGGCGGAGAAGGCTTACAGATGCAGAGACAGATAATAACTGCGAAATTTTACCAATTAAATCTACGAAGAAAGCAAAGTCTGGAGATAATGAATAATGACTGGTTCAAGCATAGTAAGTCAGCCTAGAGTCACGATTGGCATCGAAGGTGCGCAAGAGAATATTGGCAACTCGCCGCAACAAATTCTAATTGTTGGTGCGTACAATGCCGCAGCCTCTGGTTCAGCAAACACTGGTGTATTAACAGAAAATGTGCCAAACACCGATGCGGGAATTAACGCTTTATTTGGTGCTAAGTCACACATCGCATCTTTAGCAAGAAGTTTGCGAAAAATGAACGGCATCAACAAGGTTGACGCTATTGCCATTGACGCAACTAGCCTAACCACAGCAGCCACAGCGACAATTACTTGTGCTGGAACAACCGCCGTTGCGGGTACTTTTGATTTAGTTATAGGTTCTTTCAGAGACCACAAAATTACTGTTAGCTATCAAACATCTTACTCAGCAAGCGATGTTGCAAACAATATAGAAATTGCTATTAACGCAGATACCAGCCTTCAAGTAACTGCTACACGAGCAGGTGATGTGGTTACGCTTACTGCTGCTGATAAAGGCTTAACTGGTAATGAAATACCTTTCCGCATAATCCCTAATGGCACTTCTTCTTCATATTTCCTAGCATCCGGCGCAGTCGTTATTGGACGGTCAGGGGGTGGGGGCGGGGTGTCGTTAGTTACAACTTCGAGGATGGCAGGAGGTGTTGGCGACATTGCCACATCCGGCTTGTTTGATGTTGTCGGAAACGAGCGTTATCAGACTGTCGTTTATCCCTCTACATCAGATGTTACCATCCTTACTGACTTCCTTGACCCCAGATGGAATGCTGACAATATCATTCTTGACGGAGTTGGTATTGTTGGCTCAGTTGATACTTACGCAAATGTTTTAGCAGTAGGTGCTGCACAGAACTCTCAAAGCTTGATGGTTATTGGCTCTAAGAACGTCAACAGCCAAAGTTATCGCGGCTCAAGTCTCCTTGAGTTTACTGATAACGTATCTGCGCAGGTTGCGGGTGTCAGAGCAAGACGCTTGACTGACGGTGCGTTAATATCTGACTTGGTAATCGGCTCTGCGGCTCTTGATTCCTTTGGTGGTTCTGCCTTAGCTTCTCGACCTTTGTTTAACACTCCTTTTGCCTACCTTCCTATTATCCCTATTGGTCTTGGCTGGAGCAATTCTGAAATAGAGTTGCTTCTTGCGTCAGGAATTAGCATTCTAGGCTCTAACCGGACTCGCACAGGTGTTATATCAGGCGAGATTGTAACAACATACAAGACTGACGCTGCTAGTAACCCAGATGAGTCTTTCAACTTCTTGAATAAGGTTGATACCTCTAGCCAGTGCCGTGAATACTTCCACAACAACATCAAGAAGGCTTACGCTCAGACTCGTCTGACTACAGGCTCTTTGGTGTCTGGTCGTCCAATGGCTAACGAAGCAAGCATCAGAGGCTACTTGATGAGCCTTTATGCCGACCTTAGCGGAAGCGATTATGCTCTTACTGTTGCTGGTGAAGCGGCTCAAAAAGTGTTTGCAGAAAACATGACTGTTACAATAGATATGAGTCAAGGAAAGGTTACAGCAGTATTTGCGAAGGTTCCTTTGGTATCTCAATTCCGTGAGTTCTTAGGCTCATTCCGCGTAGCATTTGACGTATAGGATTATTAAAAAATGTCAGCATTAAACATCGTACAAATAACAGTCAACAATGAGCCAGTGGGCATTAAGCCTAACAGCTTTAAGTTTAAGGCTGGTGTAGGTGACAGAACGGTTCGCACAAAGATGTCAGGTAACAACATTGATACTGTTGTCAGCACTGACGTTGAGACTTCAAAAGGAATGTGCAGCTTCACGCTAATCACTGAAGGAAACACGGCGGCTACCGTTATCCAGTGGCAAGACAACTTGGATGCAAACGTGGTTGTGGGTCAGGACTCTGCGACTGGCAAAACGTACACATTTAACAAAGCTATTATCATCTCTGACCCTGAGTTTGGTACTGGCGTGGATGGTGAGACAGAAGTAGAGTTTGAGTCAAGCCGAGTAGCACAAGCATAGTAAATTAACAACAAGAGGTTCACCCCAACATGAATAACTCTAGCGTAGAATTTTATCTCAAGACACCTATTAGCATTGCTAAGGGTGGAGAAACAGTAGATGTATCACTGCTTGAACTGACAGCACCATCGTCAAAGGTTCGGACTCAGGCAGCAAAGTTAAAGCAACTTGTCATGCGCTCTATAAGCGAAGTCAATGATAATATCAGTGACGAGCAAAGAGAGTCTGTTGAACCAGACGCAGAGAAAGAGATGAGTGCAGATGAATCAGGAGAGGCTTTATTAGCTGTTCTTGGTGTATCGAAATCTGTAGACATGGAAGTTGCGCATGAAGTATTTGCAGAGCTTATCAAGAAAGA
>TARA_R110000765_G_scaffold14477_1_pt1 | contig 13743 bp, 29 predicted proteins | sample TARA_R110000765 | Tara Oceans TARA_R110000765 (sample SAMEA4398168) | marine metagenome | biome: Polar Biome; feature: [MES] marine water layer (ENVO:01000295) within the mesopelagic zone...; material: water (ENVO:00002006), including particulate matter (ENVO:01000060) such as...... | reverse complement strand
AGAAAACTTAATAAATTAATCACTCACTAAAACAACAAGTATGAAAATTAGAATCCTTAGTCCTGAACTATTTGTTCAGCATCGTAATCAAATAGGTATGATCCTATTCACCAATGAACAAAATGTTTATGTAAACTTCTTCACTGGAGATAATGAACATAAAAAAGTACACCGTAATGAATTAGGTTCACCAAGTATGTCAGACTTGGAAGTTGAACTAATATCAAATGATTCATTAAGACACTTAGCTTCTGACAATGATTGTATAGAGGTAAGCCATCAAGATAGCTTTGACTATATAAAGTATGCAACATCACATAATTAACATTAATCTTAAATTTAAATCAAATGAAAAAGAAATTGCTTTACTTAATGTTACTTCTATTCGTAGTAGGACCAATATTACAGTCTTGTGGATCATCTAAACGTGGATGTAAGAACATGAGAAAATATCGTAAATACTCTTATCAACCAGTTCAACCGTTAAATATTAATCAATTGTATAAACTGTCTTGATAAAAAAGAACAAGGTTATCAGTAATGGTAACCTTTTAAAAAACAGTTAGAATTATAAACCACTTAATAAAACTCAATCATGAAAAATCTTATTCAATCTTTAATTAAAATACTTTACGTAGTAATATTACCATGTCTTGGTACTGGTAGTATAGTTTATTATCTTTATGCTTATGATTATACTGCACCTTTATTGGGTGCATCGTTATTATTATTGTTCTGTGTATGGTTTAATGCTTTCTTTTATATGAGAAAGCTTAGTCAAACAAGAATGTTTCCTTCAGTGAAGGTAGAAGTAATGCCAATAGTTGGTTTTGCAATAGGTGTAGACCTACAAAGAGCACAGTGGATATTAGTATTACCATTTGTGTGTATAGATTTTAACTCAAAAAATGTAAAATGAAAGATATAAAATATAGTAAAAACGTATTAAAACTACAACTTATCACATTAGCTTTATTGTTATGTGCTCTTGTAGCATCAAGCCAAAATTATACAGGTGTATCCATTGAGGGTACATTTGCACCTTATGAAGGTTATGAAAGAACAAATTTAGACGCATACTCTGAATGGTTAGTATCACATCCATTAAAAGAAAGTAATCAAGTGTTGTATTACAATGGTTCGTTAAAAGAAAACCGTAGTATATATGCTGCTGTGTTTAATTATGAAATAGGTGATAGAGATTTACATCAATGTGCTGATGCTGCTATTTATCTTAGAGCAAGTTATAACTATTCAAATAAGTTTTATGATAGATTAGAATTCACCTTTACAAATGGTGTTACCTCGTCTTATACAGAATACTTACTTGGTTATAATTATGTTGAAATGAATGGTGGTAGAGACCTAATAAAAAAAAGAGGAAAGTCAAGAAAAAATACTTGTAAGAATTTTAGAAAATGGTTAAACCTTGTATGGAATTATGCTGGTACATACTCAATAGAAGAATATGATACAGTATCAGTTCCCTTATTTGATATGCAACCAGGTGATGTATTTGTTGAAGGAGGTTTTCCTGGACATGCAATGACTGTTGTAGACATGGCAGAAGATATGGAGAACGGACATAAAATATATATGTTAGCTCAAAGTTATATGCCAGCACAAGAACAACAAATAGTTTTGAATCCATTAACTAAAGATGTATGGTTCTCATTAGATGATATGAATTATATCATAACACCAGAATATACATTTACACCGGATCAATTAAGGAGATTTAAAAAATAAAAGTACCACAGGTGAGCCACTAACAGTACCAGTAGTTATATTAGTTATATATACTAGTAGATAGGCCTTGTTTAAAACAGTAAATGGTTGATTGAGTGGTAACCAGAAATCAGTAATACATTCTTCCCTTTTCATACTTGTTACGGGAAGTTTGTAGCTGATTTTAATTATAACCATATTAGTAGAGACCCAACCCTCTGCTCCCCAACTTTATTTAGTGAAATCCTTAAAAAATTAATTCGTATGTCAGAAACATATCAAGTATCAAAGAAAATAATAAATAGAATATTCAAAGATTTAATAGATACTACTGCAATAAATGAAACAGAAAACATTGATGCTATAATAGATCTATTCTTAAATGAATTAGATCAACATGTTATGGAATGTATTATACATCTTATGATGAGTGATACAAAGTATGAAGTGTTAAGTGTAGGAGACTATGTAAAGTTAAAACCACCAAACTATCATATAGGAACTGAATATGAAAAAGATGTTCTTATAGAGATGGGATTAGTACCTAATGTAAGTATGGTCTATGGAATTGTTAAATCAGATAGTTCATGGTCAACATCAACTCCTTTCAATCCTTTTTACAGAAGTATCAAGATTAATTTAATGTATCATGATTCTGATGGTGGTATTAAATATAAAGAAGATGAATTTAATCCTCTTATGTTAACCAAAGTTAATAAAGAATCAATCAAATATTTTAATTCAAGTAATGAAACTCCTTCTAAAGAAGAGGTAGAGTTATTAATCACACCTCAAGAAAATGTCTAAATTATCAATTTCAATTATTAAACAGGAACACTCTAAATATAAGAGTAAAACAAATTTTGGTGCTTATATGTGTGTTAAATATAATCTTAATGACGCAGCTTTAGCAGATGAAATAGATGTTAATATGGCTTTGTTAAGACTTATGAAAGATCATGTATATACTGAAAAAAAATAGATTTGGAATAGTTAAACATGAAGTTATTACTGATCCATGTTTATCTGTATCTGCAAAAGCACTTTATAGTGTATTATGTTGTTATGCAAACAAAGACAGAATATGTTGGCCTTCTATTAGCACATTAGCAGATGACCTTGACTCAAGCCAATCTAGTATAAAAAGATGGTTAAAAGAGTTAAAACATTACAATTACATAAAAAGAATTGGTAGAAAGCTAACCATAAGATAGAACGTTAGCTATATATATGCAATTTAATTTTGTGCACAGATCATAATTCATTTAATTATTCTGATTCAGAAGAAGTTATATCGTTATCTTTACAATAATAAAATAAGATAATGATAATACAACTTCCTAATGGTCGTATAATAGAATGTTCAGTTGAACAATACTTATCACTAAATGATGATGAGTATAGAGACTTGAATGGTCTTAGCACAGCTTATACCAAGGAAGTGGGTGATCCATTTTACAATAGTATTTACAAAACTAAATCTATGCCTGAGTTCATTGAAACAGAAATGATAGAAGAGCATGAACCGGCTTTAGATGAGTTTACTGCTGTTGAAAAATTAGATGATCCGTATTTCCATTCAGATGATATCTAAAATCATCAATTAATTATTTTATTCACCTTTAAATTTTAAAAAAATGCAAAATCAAGTAAACATCCAAGCGGATGACATGGGTAATGTTGTACGTTTATCAAAAAACAATTCAGATTATGGCTTTATCAGATTAACACAAGATAGAGTAATTATTAACAGTAACAATTTTGTTAATAATAAGCAAGTTAGCACATTAATTGCTGGAAAAGTAGAAGATCTTCAAGCGTTAAACCTTAAAGCAAAATCAACAATGCCAGGAAAGATAATTGTTAAGGAACAGTTATTACCTTTTAATGAAGTTAACCCGGACATTACTTTAAAATATGCAGGTACAACAGGTATCATATGCTGCGTAGATGGACAACCTATTTATAGGAAAACATTTTTTGTATCAGATACTGATGCTCAAGATATATTACTTGCACATACTAATGGAGATGACATTAAAATTGCAAATGGTCAATTTACAGAAACCAAAGTTAATAAAACCGTTCAACCAGCAGAAGCATTTGGTTTAGAAAAGGAAAAAACTGAGGACATTGAAGTAGTTAGTGAAGAAGTTGTAGAAGAAGTTGTAGAAGAAGCTGAAACTTTTGAGCTATAACAAAATTGTTATAAGGCTGGGGTATAACAACCTCAGCCTAAATAACATATCTTTTACTAATCTCTAAAACAACAAGTATGCTATCACAAGAACAACTGCAAAAAATTGAGTTAGGACACAATGAGTCTAAACTTAGTCAACGTGCTGAACGTTATCAATATCTGGGTATATTAGATGAATATCAATTACACCCACCATCAATCATTAATTCATTCAAGTATTCAAAGTTAAATCCATATCAACACTTTTTATTTAAAAGAGTATTACATGGTCTTAATGTTTACAAACCAGAAGAGGTACAAAAACTACACTGGGATAAAAGAAGAAGAATATCTAAAGTATGGAAAAGGTCACAAAAAGAACTCAATCATTGGAAACAAACTCTTTGTAATAAAAGAATTAATTCTTACCTTAGAAAAACTTTTAAATGCTCTCCATTAGCACTGTATATTGCAAATATACCAGCTGAAGAAACATTAGATGATTATAATAACACTATGACTTTCAAAGAGTTAGGTATTACTTATGAAGATGTTATTTTAAAGTTTATGTCTCTTGGTCTATTGCCAAGAAACTTCTTTACTATAAAACCAAATGTCAATTAAAAAGTATTCTAACAAAATGGCTAAAACAAATGCTTCTTATGCAAAACTGCGTAAGGAGTACTTGTCTAACCATCCGGTATGTCATGCTAAAATACATCAATGTACTATCCGTGCTACTGATGTTCATCATAAACAAGGGCGTGGTATTCATCATTTAAATGTAAATACTTGGCTACCTGTTTGCAGGAACTGTCACATGTGGATAGAAGAAAATCCTACTGAGTCATATGAACTTGGTTATTCAACTTTAAGATCTAAATAAAACCTTATGGAAAATAAATTTAATTATGAAAGAGCACTTACATGGTTCATAATATTACTAATAACTTGGATATTATGGTCTAGTATAATAAGCGCATTCCTATGAACAATAGAGAAATAGTACAAAATGATGCATTAACCGTTGCATTAGAAAACAAAAGATGTGGTTTAGGTATTTCTATGGGTGTAGGTAAAACAAGAATTGCAATACAACACCTGCAAAAAAACTTTAATCCATTTGTACAAGCTTTAGTAGTTATACCAAAACATTCAGTAGCACAGGCGTGGATAGATGAATTAGAAAAGATGAACTTATCAAGTTTAGTTAAACATATAACGTTTACTACATATTTATCATTAAAAAAACACAATCCTAATGAGTTTGATTTAGTATATTTAGATGAATGTCATTCTCTTAAATATTCACATGAATTGTTTTTGGCTAATTTTACCGGTAAGATCTTAGGATTAACTGGTACACCACCAAAGCATATAAAGTCTGAAAAAGGAATGCTTGTTCAAAAGTATTGTCCAATCTTATATAGTTTTGACGTAGACAGTGCAGCTGATTCAAATATAATTAATGATTATAAAATAGTAATACATTATTTAGAACTATCAAAGTTACCTACTTTAAAAAAGAAAACTAAAGCAGGAGGACATTGGTATACTACAGAAAAGAAAGATTATGACTATGTAACGTCTAGAATAGCTGATGCAATGACTGATAAACAAGAACAGTTTGGAAGAATAATGCGCATGAGAGCCTTAATGGATTATACAACTAAAGAGCTTTATGTTAAAGGGTTATTAAAAAATACTAATGATAAATGCATTGTATTTGCTAATACCATGAAACAAGCAGATAGAATTTGTAAATATAGTTATCATTCTAAAAACAAAAAATCTGATGAAAACTTAGAACTATTTTCTGATGGAAGAATAAATAGTCTTAGTTGTGTATTACAATTAAGTGAAGGTATTTCTATATCAAATCTTAAGCAAGGTATTATAATGCATGCTTATGGTAATGAAAAGAAAACAGCTCAGAGAATAGGTAGATTACTTAGACTTAGTCCAAGTGAAGAAGCTATATGTCATGTATTGTGTTATAAAGGAACACAAGATGAAAAATGGGTCAATTCAGCTTTACAAAGTTTTGATTCAAATAAAGTATTTATATTTAATCCACTAAAACAATAATCAATGAACATTTTATTTTTAACATCTTTGTCAATAGTATCAATAGTAATTTTATTATATTTTGCTTATAAGATAGGTAACCGTGTAGGTAGAGAAACTCTTGTAGATAAACTTAATGAGTTAACTCAGCGCAATCTTTTACTTCATAAAAGAACATGCTTTAAAGATATTATATAATGGGAACAGCAATTTTATGGTTCTTACTTGCAATAGGAGTTGCAATGATAGGAAAAGCAATTGGAAAATATTTTTGGCCTGAAGACTGGCCGGATGAAAACTTTTAAAAAAAACACAATGGGAAAAATGAAAGAAGTATTTATGGATCAATTTAATAATGAGTATCAAGGTAGTCATGATGCATTTATTCATGGGCTTGCTCAGGCTAGCATAGAAGAGTTTATAAAAGATGAAGACACTCCATGTCCAAATTGTAATAACTTTAGCTTAGAACGCAATGAAAGTGAAGCAGCATGTACTAACTGTGGTCAAGATTATATATTAATAGGATCATCATTAAGATTTAAATAATGCCACATTTTAGAACAACTATAAATGGTATGTTTATGGAAGTAACATATACATATCATAAGGGAGAAGAAGAAGTTCATACAGAGTCTAATGGTGACCCAGGAACACCTGGTTATCCTGATACAGTAACAATTGATGAAGTATGGACTTATTTACCAGATATGTCAGATAATGATATAGGAGTAAATATTATGGATATAATATATAACTTTGAAGGTGACTTAATTGAAGCACTAGAAAATGAAATACTAAGCAAATGACTAAGAGTAAAAAAACTAGACAGTATAGAAGTAACCAAGGAAGATCTCCTGAAGCTATGGAAAAAACTTATCAAGGCTGTTTTTGGACTATTATAATAGGTTTTGTAGTAGTTATTATCTGTATGATTTATAATTTTATAATTATATGAAAGATAGTCTTTTTATAAAAGCCACAATAAAGGAAGGAGAATTACACTTCCCTATAAAAGCTATAGGAACTAAGTACAAAAAGTTTCTATCACAATTACCTGATGATTCTAAAATAGAAATATTTATAGGTGTTAGTGGAGATAAAGGAACTAATCCTCAATTAGCTAGACTTCATGCTATGATTAGAGAAATAGCACAAGAAATTGGCTACACTTTTGTAGAAGCCAAAATTGAAGTAAAAAGAGCTGCAGGATTATGTTTTGTAAGAGACAAACAAGAGTATTGTAAATCTTTTGGAGACTGTGATAAAGATGAGTTAAATTTAGCAATTCAAGCTTGTGTTGAAATAGGAGACTTTAATGGAATGCAACTAAGATAGTTTATTTAACTATCTTAAGTTTGCTTTCTAAATCTTTTAGTTTATCACTTATATCTTTACCAGATTTGACCATTTCAGTCATTTCTTTTAAGTCTTCTTTAGTTGCAGTTGTTTTTGTTTCTATTTCAAGACCTTGCTGTTTAGCTTTATATTTCATTTCTTGTAATAAAGAAAATAAAGTATAAATTTTAGCTTCCCATTCATCAAGTTTAGGCATAGCTTCAGTTTCTTCTTTAGTAAGTACTTCACCTTTGTCTATTCTTGTACCAGCAGTAACAATTTGATCAAACTTTTTAAAAGTTTCACCAACTGTTTGTATTCTATCACTTGACAAAATTTCATGTTGAATAATGTTTTGAAAAGATGTAATATAAACAGTAGAACATTCAATACCAGTTATTGTTTTTGAATGATCATATGTGATGTAAGTTTGTAGTGTTTCAGACATAATAATTAATTTTAATATACAAATATAGTATAATTTATGGAAAAAATTCAAGTAGACATAAATAATCTTAGAGAAAGTTTAAACAATAATCTAAAATCAAGCGGGTGGGATACAATGTTATCACCATATGTAAATGGTTTAAGTTTTGACCACATTATAAATACATTAGTAGATAATGTTAATGATGGAAGAAGGTTTACACCTCAGTTCAAAGATATATTTAATGCATTTTATGAATGTCCTTATGATGATCTTAAGATTGTTATAGTAGGACAAGACCCATATCCTCAATTAGGTGTGGCTGACGGAATAGCTTTTAGCTGTAGTAAAAAACACAAAACAGAAAAATCATTGCAATATATTTTTAAAGCTCTTTATGGAGAACATGAAAATTATGATAATGATTTAAGACGCTGGTCTAACCAGGGTGTACTTTTAATTAATACGGCATTTACTTGTCAAGTTAATAAAATAGGTTCTCATTATGGTATATGGAAAAGTTTTACTGAACACCTTTTTGATAATTTAAATAAGCATAAGCCTAACATTATATTTATATTAATGGGTAAGAAAGCAGAAGCATGGTTACCTTTGATTCCTAATCAATTAGTATTTAAAGTTCCTCATCCAGCATCAGCTGCATATAGAGGTGGAACATGGGATCACAATGGTGTATTTAATAAAGTAAATATAGCATTAGAAAAGCAAGATAAAACTTGTATAAATTGGTAATAATAGTTACATTTGTGTAACTACAATAATATTTAAATGACTGATAATCAAAAGATTGAACAGAAAATTAAACAAATAACTCAGATAAAAAAATTTAAGTTAGAGTTCTATAAAGAACATGATATAAAGCTTTTTATACTATCACCTAAAACAGATAATCAACATGCTTGTACATTAGAAACATACAAGGCGTTAACTATGTTATCTATTGTTGAAGACCATCCAAAGTTTAAAGATTATAATTTTGATACAAGATCAAGAGAGCGTGATTTTATAATGTATATACAAGTAATGAGTTTTTTAGCTAATAATGATGGTTACTCTAAAACTGCTATTGGTGAAGCAATTAACAGAAATCATGCAACTGTTATAAATTCTTGTAAAATAGTAAGTAATGCTGTTTATACTAAAGATGAAAACTTTACTAGAATACTTAAAAAATTACAAAACAAAATAGATAATTATGTGGGACTTATTACAGAAGATATTGAAAGAGAAAATGACACCAAATCAGTGCCTGATCCTATTTGGAATGAAGCAAGGCATTTCTTGGCCTCAAACCAGTAAACTTGATGTTGAAGAATTACAAGCATTAGGTTTTCTAGAATTTGTGGATGATAAATATATAATGACACCAACAGCTAAACTATTTTGTGTTAAGCTAGATAATTATTTTGTCAAAGCTAAAAAGAAAACTGATATACAACTCATGGGTAAAGATTTTCTTGATAAAATTCATACCTACAGAGAAATATTTCCTGCTAAGAAGCTACCAAGTGGTAATCCAGCAAGAAATAATGTAAAAGCATTAGGAGAGAACTTTAGATGGTTCTTTGAAACTTATGATCATACATGGGAAGACATTATTAAAGCTACCAAGATGTATGTAAATGAGTACAGAGATGCTGATTATCTATATATGCAAACTAGTCAATACTTTATATCTAAACAAGATAAACATAAAGTTAAACATTCCAGATTAGCTGATTATTGTGATATGATTGTTGATGGAGTAAGTACAGAAGATGAACATTTTAAAGAAACAGTAGTATGACACCAAGTAAAGTAAATACAGTATTACAAAAATTAAATTTAGTTTTAGAAGATTTTCAAATGTTAAGAGATGGTTCTTGGAGCCCTGAGACTGACAGTTGTGAAGCTAGTATAGATAATATAACAGATGTAATAAATATAATAGAAAATGGGTAAAACTGATAAATCATGAAGACAGCTCGTTTTTTAATTAAGAAAGAAATAAAAGAAGTATTAAATAAATTAAACCTTGTACTTGAAGATTTTCAATTGCTAAGAGATGGGAAATGGGTTCCAGATAAAAAGTCATGTAATGACAGCATTCATAATATAAAAAGAATTATAAACATAATAGATGATGAGTAAACCAAAAGAATCATGGGTAGGACAACATGCTGCATTTAGTGAAGCATTAAAGTATATGAGTGCTAGGTCTAAAGGTGAAGAGAAATCTATATATACACCTTGGCCTAAGTTTAATGACGCTGCTACTGATGGTTTAGAATGGAATACTTTAACTGTAATTGGTGGTAGACCTGGATCAGGTAAAACGCTAATTAAAGATCAAATTATTAGAGAATCATTTGCTTTAAATCCAAATGATGACTTTAGAGTATTAGAATTTCAATTTGAAATGGTTGGTAGAACATCAGCTATTAGAGAGTTCAGTTCTATGACTGGTAAAACATACAAAGAACTATGTAGTGCAGGTAGTATATTACAACCTGATGTATTAAACAATTGTTTACAGTATGCTAAAGAAAGAGTTAAGAATCCAGTAGATATTATTAGTACACCATTAACAGTAAATCAAATGCGTGAACAAGTTGATATGTATATGGAATTGCATAAAGGGAAAAAAACAATAATAACTTTAGATCATACTATGTTAGTTAAAAGAGCACCTTATCAAAACAATACATTAGATATGATGTTTGAGCTTGGTGAATTTTTTACTCAGTGTAAAAGAGATTATCCTTGTTTATTTATTGCTTTATCACAACTTAATAGAAACATAGATAACCCGGACAGGGCTATAGATGGTAAGTATGGTAATTATATACTTGAATCAGATATATTTGGATCAGATGCAATGTTACAACATGCAGATATGTTAATAGGTATTAATAGGCCGGCTAAACAAAAGATTAGGTTCTATGGGCCTGATAGGTATATCATAGAAAATGATAGAACATTAGTATTACACTTTCTTAAAGCAAGAAATGGTGATGCAAGAATGAGTTTCTTTAAAGCTAAGTTTGAACAAATGCAAATTGAGGAGATGAATACACCGGGTCAACAAGAACGTAGGTAATTGCTCACCCAACCCAACTGCTCCCCAACTATATAATACATATATATATGAAAAAATATAAAAATGAATACACAAAATATAAATAAAAATAAAATGGGATTAACACCACAGCAACGTAAAGAGAAAGTTTTAAACTTAAAGACAATGCATGAAGATTATTTTCAAACAGAAGGTAAAATTAATGCATTATATATACCTAAGATGGCGTATAGACCATCAGGAAAAGATGAATTGCATGTATCATTTTTTCCTAGTGAGCTTGAAAAAGAATCAGATATATACACAGAGTTTGTAAGTATAGATTATGACTCTGAAGATCCAAAAAGAACATTATATCTTTTACATTATAATCCACATTGGAAATCTGAGTATGAACTTATTACTTCTAACTCAGGATTTCAAAGACACCTTATACCGGTTAGTGAATTAAAAGTAATAAATGATATTACTAGCAAAAATATTAAGTTGCCTTTGTTAAAAGAGAAGCTGAATCTTGGCATGCAACAAAAAAAATTAGAACTTTTTAATATAGCTGATCCAGAAGCAACAACATCATCATTAACAGTGGATAAGTTAGAAGAAATTAATCAGACATTAATAACATTAACAAAAGTAATAACTAAATTAATCAAGTAAACATGGCACAAAGCGTATTAGTAATTGCTGATTCAGGTACCGGAAAGTCTACCTCAATCAGAACATTAAATCCAGATGAGACTTTCATTATAAATATTGCAAACAAACCTTTACCATTCAAAGGCTATAAGAGTATGTATACTCAGATTAGTAAAGAAAATCCAAAAGGAAATTTAACATCAGCAGCTAGTGCTCCTGGTATTATTAAAGCAATGAAGCACGTTAGTGATAAAATGTTACAGATCAAAACTTTAGTTGTAGATGACTGGCAATATATGAGTTCTTTTGAATACTTTGACAGAGCTAATGAGAAAGGTTATGATAAGTTTACTCAAATTGCAGCTAACCTTGCCATGGTGGCAAAGTTGCCTAAAGATTTAAGAGATGACTTAACTGTAATCTTTTTAACACATTCAGAAGATTCAACTGATATAAACGGTAACAGAAAAATTAAAGCTAAAACTATTGGTAAAATGATAGATAATACTTTAACTTTGGAAGGCCTATTTTCCATTGTGCTATTTGGAAAAGTAAATAAAAATGATGATGGTGAACTCTCATATGGTTTTGAAACCCAAAACTCAGGAGAGAACACATGTAAATCACCAATGGGTATGTTTGAGGATTCTTTTATCCCTAATGACCTAGCGTATGTAAAAGCATGCATGCAAAAATATGAAGAATAATCTATTAATTAAAAATCAAAAATTATGTTAAGTACTAAAGACATGTCTGCAGGGTCAGGCAACACAAAACCAGTAATTTCAGTAGGTAATCAAAAAGTTAAAATTAATTCTATATCATTTGATCCAACACCATATGATGCTGAATCTTTTAATATTGTATTAAATGTAGAATCTGAACCTATAACAGGTGAATTTAATGGCTTCTCAAAGGATATGAATAATCCTAATAGTGAGCGTTATCTTGGCCAAGTAGGTAGAGTTAGATTTTCACAATACCCATATAAAGATGCTATATTACCATCAGGTAGAGAAATCAGTAAAGATACTGAGGTATTAAAAGGAATGGTATATTTAAGTGAAGTTCTTAATAAAAGAGAAGCCTTAGATAAAATAGAAGCAAATACTATTGAGCTTTTTATGGATGAGTGTAATAAATTATTTTCTAATAGTGAGTATATTAATGCTTGTATAGGAGGCCGTGAGTGGGAAAATAAAGAAGGTTATATAAACTTTGATTTATATTTACCTAAAATGAGTAAAGAAGGTATACCTTTAGAAGCTATAGATAAAGAAAACTCTAGGTTATTAACTTATGATGAAAATAATAAAAATCATTTAAGAAAGATCCAAACGCAAAACGCACCTACAACTACAAGCTTTGAACCAGCTACAGCTACAGGTGATGACTTTGATTTATAATTAGTTAATTTAAGTAATGATAGGGGTGTGTCTGCATAGTGTTTCCGAAAGGACCTGGCAGCACCCCTTGATTTATTTTAAAACAATACACTGAATGTTTAACACTAAAAATTTAGTAAGAGAAGGCTCAGATGTACCAAGCTACTGGGCGTTTCAGTATTATTTAAATCTATCAGAAACTTTAACAGGTCAAGATGTTAAGATTAAATCTATATTTAATCCTAATGAGAAGACTCCTAGCTTTTGTATATATGTTGATAAAAACATTATGCAATATAAGTTTAAGGATTTTTCAACTGGTAAGATGGGTAACAAAACAGATTTAGTTATGGCTATGTTTGATATATCATATACAGATGCTATGAATAAAGTAGTAAATGATTATAATATACATATTAAATCTCCGGATTTTAAAGAACAAACATTTAAACCTGTAGTTAAATGGAAAATAGATTATATAAAAACTAGAGATTGGACAATAGAAGATAAAAAGTTCTGGTTGTCTTTTAGAATTGGTAAAACAGTTTTAGAAGAATATAATATAAAACCTATTGAGTACTATAATATGGCTAAAGAAGATAACGGTGAGTTTAGATCTTTACAGGTAGGTAGTAAATGGTGCTATGGATACTTTGATAAAAATAATGAAGTTTATAAAATATATCAACCATTTAGTAAAAAACACAAATTTCATAAAGTTAAATCTTATTTACAAGGAGTTGACCAATTAAAATATAACCAACCATATCTTGTAATATGCTCATCATTAAAAGATGCAATGTGTTTAAAAGGAATGGGTTATAATTTAGAAGTATTAGCACCTGATAGTGAAAATACAATGATAAAGCCTCATGTAATTGCTATACTTAAAAAGAAATACAAG
>TARA_R110000765_G_scaffold186233_1_pt1 | contig 13774 bp, 8 predicted proteins | sample TARA_R110000765 | Tara Oceans TARA_R110000765 (sample SAMEA4398168) | marine metagenome | biome: Polar Biome; feature: [MES] marine water layer (ENVO:01000295) within the mesopelagic zone...; material: water (ENVO:00002006), including particulate matter (ENVO:01000060) such as...... | reverse complement strand
AAGAAATAAAGCAGCTCAAGCAGCAGCTTAAAGTGGCTGAAGAGGAAACCCCAACCTTGGCAATGCTCGCGGACTAAAATAATAGAAATAATACTAATTTATAATAAGCTACATCGTATGATATACATATGATGTAGCTTTTTTTATTATCTCGATGTATAGTGTAAGAAAGTGCAATAGTGTTCAGGATACACGTTTATAGTCACCATTATTTTATGGTATTTTGACACCGACTAAAAACTATAAAATCATATTTTACTCTCCCCTAGCAGAGATGTCCAATGTCTGCGCATGATATTTTGGACTCCAAAACAAGCCGCTTTATATGAGTTACAAGCTAAAGGTATGCTATGAAAAATCATAAAAATTTACCCAGGTCTAGTAATCGATATGTCCCTTTATCTTCTAAAGATTTACTAAGTTTGTGTATACATCCGGAAGCCAGAAAAGCATATGAAATTTATTTAGAACATTTTCCAATAGGCCATGTGGCTCAGCCTAAAGGCAATAAGGTACATCTTGATGTTTTGTACGATCGATTAAATTTCTATTTTTTCGATAACTTTGCAGAACAATTGGGGATGATGGATAGTACAGAAGTTCATGTCATGAAAACGCAACCAACTATGAACTCAATAGAGCTAGAGTCATGGAGATATGTTTGGCAAGCGTTCTTGGGTCTCAAACCGGTAAATATTAAGATTTATAATCAATTAAAGAATCAGATGCCAAAAGACATCCAACGTCAAATATGCGGCAGGTTGTTAACGATTGAACATACCTGTCAGAAAATGATCATTTCTAGACCTAACTTCGAATATCAACAAGCAAAACAAAAATACCCAGTTTTTGAGATGCCGAGCTTTGACGAACTGATACAAAGGAATGTAAATGGAGATTGATATTGAGCACGCTACTGATGGACTCATTCCTAATTTAGTCGATAACCACCAAAGCGTTAGGAAATACTTTTTAACTGTGGCTGCATTGTCAGGCCAAGGTTTTATGAGTTTATCTTTACCAGAGACAGAGAAGGATTCTGTTTTATCAAAAATAGAACTTAAAGCCATTTATAAGGGTTGTACTGGTAGATTAACAAACGATAATTTCAGAGTAACAGCGTTTATAGGTTCAACGTATCATCTGAAAGAGTTGGATATTAGCAATCCAGCACCAGAGTGGCTTTGGATATCCAAACTATGTCAATTACTACTATACTGTTCAGATCGTGAATTAATGAACAGAATTACTGAGATAACTACTTTTGCACGTTTGTGGATAGTACAAGGTAGTTCTTATCATCACCTATGGCAAAAGTGTTTAGAGCTACAATCTAAAGGCATAGCCACTACATTCGAAAATATTGATGCATATAAGCAACATCTCGACGATATTAAAAGCACTGATCTTAATCAGTTTGCTAAAGTGCATAGAGCATTGAAATTCGTGCTACACAACAAAAACCGTATCGAACGAATTTCCACAAAGGGTCGTAAAAGTAGGGTGACACGGCGGGTTGATGAGGAAAAAATTGAATATATCGAGTTTGACGATGTCGACGATGATAGCGATGAATTGATTAGTGTCACTGAATTTCTAAAAACTGATAATGATATTGATGTCGTGCGTGAGAAACTAGATATTGGATTACCAGATTTTACGATACTCAAGCAAACATCACTACAAGCGCATGAAAAGTATTCTGCGCAACAGATTTACCATCGTACGCGCTCAAAGCTGCAGCATGCCAATAAGAACGAACGTTTTATTAGCAATAATGTGAGGATTTTACCTTTATTTGCTTTACAGAATATTTTTGCGTATCTATGGCAGCTTTTTAAGGAATTATCATCCAGTCATGATAGAGATAAAAAGAGAGCAGTTAGTTATCTACTGCTATCAATGTTCACCGGGAGGTCAGTTGTCCAGTTAAGTGAGGATGTAACAGGTAATAATAAGCAATATATTAATTTAAATCGTCGGAACAATAGTTATCATTTAAATATCATTCTAGACATCACACCTCTGAGACTTCGTACTCAAGGTATCCAAAAAGTACTAGCCAATCGTTTGCTTGAATGTGACATAAGTCTTCCTGAGCAACTTGGTACGTTTTTAGCCTATAAAGGCAATATTAATAAAGAGATCCTGTATGAAGTTATAAACGAAACTCGTGATGCCCTAAAGTTACCATATCTATCACTGGCTCGTATTGAAAAAGGCTTATACAGTATTCTTATTCATCATGTCTCTAATAGTCAGGTTGCTAGTATCATTACAGGCCGAAATGAACGTAAGCGAGCCGATATATGGTATAGCTCTAACAGTGTCGATAACATTCGAGCTGATTATCAACAGGCTATTAAACTTCTAAGTCAAAAAACCACATATAGCAATGATTACCTAAATCTAGCTTCTAATACTATTGATTATAAAATCGGTAGTCAAAACTGCCCTGATTATACAATTGTCAGTGACTTTATTAATCTGTTATGCCAAAAAGTAGATGTAACGACTGATTACATCGAAAAATTCAATGCGTACAGCATTTGGCTTTGGCATGTTAGTTTGCTTCTAACTTCGGTGCGGGCCGTGGAGGGAGCACCAGGCTATTTGGATCAATTCAATTTTGGTGTGGGGCTGATTTGGATCTCTGATAAAGAAGAGCGAGCAACAGCGTCGAGTCAAAGGTATGTGCCTCTATGCCAATTCTTAAGCGAGGCAATCAATAGATACATAGATTTTTTAAAAAGCTTTGCTTCTCGTTTCTGTCGTTTAGACATGCGTATTAAATGGTGGGTTGACGAGGTAATGGATTATGAGCGACCACTGATTAACCTGTTTAATAAAAAAGGTGAGCTCGAAGCAATTCGTCCAGCACTGGTGCGAAATGAAATTCATGAGAACTTCAAGTTTAAAGAAGATTGGACAAGGCATGTTGGGCAGCGTTACCTGCATGAACAGAACATAAATGAATCAATGATACTTTCTGTATTTGGTCATGAAATGATGGGGCAAGAGTCTTGGCGGAAGAATTCGTCAATAAGCATTGGCGATATTTTAGACTTGCGTCCAACTTATCAAGCACTTGCAAATAAGCTTAAGATAAGACAGGTGCAATTATGAGTGTAAAAAAGCATTCAACTGATAAGCCGTACGGTTACAAAAGTCGTGAGCAAAAGCGTAATGATCAAAGAAAAAAGATCTTAGTAAAAGCTGACTTAATATGTCAAGAACTTTGGAAACGCTTTCTTAAAAATATTGAAGCAGAAGAATTTACGGTTAATGAAGCATCTATTTATCAACTCTATGAAGATATTTACAAAGAGTTTGTAGAAAGCGAAAGTATTTCTGCAAGTCTAATGCCAATCGCATTAACCAAGCGTCTTCTCTTTTTCAATAGTATTAATCGTGCACGTAAACGTAATGGTTTAGGGCCACTGCCAGCCCCTACAGTTGCTTATCAGCCTCAACGCCCAAAAAATACAGCAGTAAAAGATGCATTTTTTCATCTGCCTAAGCTGCAAAGCATTATGAAGGAGGCTGTGCAAACATGGCAAAAGAAAAACAGTTTTACACTTGTTGATAGTCTTGCATGGTTGATGTTTTCATTACTAATGCATGGTCGAGTACATTCTGTTGATGTATTAAAAGCTGTTTATATACACATCACCACTGAAAAACAGATATATAAACTAGCTGATGACATGGTCTATATTCCATTAGATATCGTCTCTAAAGCTTATGGTAATCAGAGAGTAGATATCGTAGGCTCTGATGAAAAACTTATTTCCTATTCAAAATGGGTATTTATCGATGATATCAGTCGCTTATGGTTAGTAAAGATTAGTCACCTATTGGAAAACGACAAATTAAAAATACCCAGCTTTCATAGCTGTGTTAGGCAGCTAGGTCATCTAACTGGACAAAAATTTAAAGCGGATGACTTAGAGAAAACAGATTTTTTTAGCTATTTGAATATTTATTGGCAGACATTAGCGAATGTACATATAGATCAGCAACTGGTGGAGCTGCTTGTTCAACATGAGACCCATACCGCAATTAGCTTGAACGATTGGAAGGCTTACTTAGGTGTTTTTAAAGAATCAAATAGCAGTACCATCAAGGATGAGTACATCACGCTTGATAGACTTAATAAACCTATCCAAAACTTACAGAATGAAGTTGTAGAAATAGATAGTAGCGTAAATGAAGATAAGGCCCATAAGAATGTATTAAAGGACATTCGCCGCGCTCTCATGGGGAGTAGGAAAACGATTAAAGAGCAACTGGAATTTTTGACTGAAATATACCAAAACCCTAGCGAGCAAGGTTTAATTTTCTGGATGCTTGATCTAAATGCTATTAATAAGGCCACCTCTACTTTATCTAGATACCTGACGGAAGTAGGGGAAGCATTTTTGTATGGTACTCGTGATGAAGACATTACGAGTTATCAAGCACATCAATATGAGTTTTTGTACGATAGTATCGTTGCTAAGAAAAACACTTTAAATGTTGGTTACACCCAGACAGTACTGAACTCACTACACCAAAGCTTGAAAAAACATTTTGGTGCACTGCACGTTTGTCTTCAGCGTGAGAATGATCCGAAAATAGTTTCTAGTAGTTTAATATCACCTGATTTATATAAGCATATTTTACTAAGTGTCAGTAACCAAACCACATTATCTCCATACAATAGAAACATGATGAAAGCGATTTTTACTTTGCTTTATCGTACTGGTTTAAGAATTAATGAACTATTGGGTATTCGGTTAACAGATATTGAACATGATCCAGATACTTATCTCTATATCAACTTGATTGTTCGTTCAAATAGCCACAGAACCTTAAAATCAGATGATGGCACTCGAAGAATTACTTTATCAGTGTTGTTGAAACCAGATGAGTTTAAAGGGTTTCAGACTTATTTTATAGAGAGAAATCGTAGTAAAAAAGAAGGGAAATATTTATTTGCACTTGAGGGGATGTTGACTCCATTAGATCGAGGTAATGTGGATCGAGTATTTAAAAAGGTCATTGGCCCCCACTACCAACACTTGGTATTACATAGCTTTCGACATAATGCTATTTCTAATATGGCAGTAATACTGAGATGTCGTCAAGAAATTCTAAACATTTTTACTGATTATACCGAAGATGAGGCGAAGCGTATCGGAGAGGATTTGTTAGGAAAAATGCGTATTAAATCTGGTCATCATTGGGATGCCTTAATGGAGTTTGCGGGACATGCTGACCTAGATACTACCTTTAGCTCATACGTACATACTGTAGATATCATCTCAGCACATTTACTCAACCAGGCGCGTACAAAACTGCCTGTTGATGTCGTTATGAAACTTACAAATAAAGCACGTCGAAGTTTTAATCAACATAATCCAAAAGCCTTAAATTTTGAACAGAATAGTATTGATCTGACAAAAATCCGCGAGTTTATCAATCGTGAGTTAAACATCAGAAAGCTTGATAACAATAAGCAATATTTTTCTACATCAAATATAGAAGAAGAGAGTATCGATATTTCACCTATTTTTGGTAGGTATGAGCGTTGGCAGATTGAAGAGTTTTTAAGTGAGATTGAGGCAGGTAAAACGGTGTCTGAAGCTGCCCAATATCATTTTGTATATGAAGATGCAGTTAGGCTATATGATCGAGCGCTGTTTCTAGCAGCTGATGAGCATGGTAAGGCTCATTACAAATTAATATCTAAGTACAAACAGCCAAAGTCAGGGCATCTATTGATAGCACCAACGCTGCCAACAATCGCTAAAGAGCAGCAACTCGTGCAGGAAAGTTTTATTAAATTAGAAAAGCTATATCTTGATCAGTCAATGAAAGAGAGCGTACAAAGCATGCTTTCAACATTCTACAAAAAAGCTAACTCATCTCATAGCGACCTTCGCTTCAAATTTAATGAAAAGCAGATGTTTTACGACTATTTAGATATCGCTATAAAAATACTACCTGCTAGATATTGGCGCATAAATATCAGTTCTTACCAAATGAAGCGCATAACTAAACCTAAAAAAGGGGAGTTAAAGTATCAAAAAATGGTAAATGAAGAAAAAAAGCTAGAAACAACTAAAGAGTTCAAGGCTGACTATCGTCAATTACCAAAAAATCTTACTAATGACGATTATTATAGCGGTTATTCATTATCGGTAGTTAACCCTAAAGAAAGTGAGATAGTTAATTCTACTAGTAATGAAGCGACCCGTGCATCGTCATCACTGATGAAGTATGTAATGCACTTACTGCTGATTGTGGACATGAGTTTTGAGCTAGATAGATGATAAGGTATATACTGACATTTGAGATCATCCCAGATTCTGTGTAACTGCCATCTATACAAATGCTTTCTGAAAATACTGAACTGCCCTGGGATTGTCGGTGACTAATACGGACAATCTCAGGGCAGCTCAGTAAACTACTTTCAGATCAGCTTTTAGTTACCAAGCTCAGACATCACTAATTGAGCTTCAAACCCAGCTCTATCAATTTTAGCGCGATCACTATGATCTGTTAGTGATACAACTATACTTACTAAGAAAGCTAATGGCATTGAGAATAATGCTGGATTGTCATATGGAAAGAAAATGCTCTCATGACCTAAAACAGTTACCCATACGGTAGGTGATAAAATCACAAGAACTACCGCAGATACAATTCCTACAAACCCTCCCCACATTGCTCCTCTAGTAGTTAAGTCTTTCCAGTACATAGATAAAATGAGTACGGGAAAGTTTGCAGAAGCTGCTATACCAAAAGTCAGACCCATTAGAAAAGCAATATTCATATTCTCAAATAATATGCCACATAGAATTGCTACAATACCTAACACAACTACCGAAATTCTAGATACTAGCATTTCTTGCTTTTCTGAAGCGTCACCATTCTTTATCACTTTTTGAAACAGATCATGAGAAATGGCTGATGCACCTGCCAGTGTTAGTCCAGCGACAACTGCTAAAATTGTAGCGAATGCAACTGCAGATAAGAAGCCTAGAAGCAAATCTCCTCCAAGTGCCTTAGCTAAGTGCATTGCAACCATGTTAGTACCACCGATAAGGTCACCACCAACATTGCCATCAACAAAATAATCTGAATTGGTACCAACAATAGATATCGCTGCTAAACCTAAAACACATACGAGAATAAAAAAGTAACCGATATATCCTGAAGCATAAAATACAGACTTTCTTGCATCAGAGGCCTTTGGAACTGTAAAGAAACGCATAAGAATATGTGGCAAACCAGCCAAACCGAATATGAGTCCTATTGAGGTTGATAAAGTATTAATTGGATTAGATAGCATCATACCTGGCTCTAGAACTTTAGTACCTAAATCATGTGCAATAATTGCTGACTCTGCCATGTTATTCAAACTGAAGTCAAATTGGCGAAACGCTAAAAATAGCAAAACTGTACCGCCGCACAGCAATAGAATTGCTTTAATAATTTGTATCCATGTCGTTGCTAACATTCCACCAAAAATAACATAAACGAGCATTAAGCAGCCAACGAGTATAACCGCTGTACTGTAGCTCAGTCCGAACAATAATTTGATCAGTTGCCCTGCACCCACCATTTGCAATATTAGATAGCAGAGAACTACGGTTAAAGAACCTACAGTAGATAAGATACGTGTTTTCTTCGGCTCTAAACGATAAGAAACAATATCTGCAAACGTATATTTACCCAAGTTTCTTAGTTTTTCTGCCATTAAGAAAGTTAAAACAGGCCAGCAAACAAAGAAACCAATTACATAAACAAATCCATCATAACCTTTGAAGAATACCATGCTAGAGACACCTAGCAATGTTGAGGCAGACATGTAATCACCGGCAATTGCTAGACCGTTTTGTCTAGCAGAAATTGAATTGCCTGCAGTATAGAAATCCTCTTTCGAAATAGTTTGTTTTGCTGCACGAAAGGTAATGAACAATGACAAACCAACTACTGCCGCAAACATAGCAATTGCAGTGAAATTTGTTGGAGTACCATCTGCAGCAAAAGCTGCATTATTTATTAAAATAAATAGTAAAAAAATAATCCCTTTAGTCATTGTAATATTCCTTCTTGATTTCCTCTATTTTTTTATCAAAATACTGATTGGTCACATAGATGTAGTAACCAGTAATGAGCCAACAAGCAACAATCACTAAGGCGGCAGTTGGAATACCAACCGTTATATGTGAACCACCTATCGATTTCGCAAGAATATGTGGAGCGAAGGTAGCTATTGCCATAAATACTGCATAAATAATAAGTACGACGATAGTCAATGTTACGGCAAATCTTTTTTTTGCCTTTACCATATGAATAAAGTTGCTATCTTGAGCAATATTTTTATAGTTTTGGTGATTCATATCAAAATCCTTTTGAAGATGCTATTTTTATTAGCTTTCCATGAAATAATCGTAATATTTTTCCCTTAACGTTTTTTTGCTAATTTTCCCTGTGCCTGTATAAGGCATTTCACTGATTAAGATAGTCGCAGAGGGAATCGCCCACTTATGCAGCTTATGGGATAAGTATGTCTCTATCTCTACATGCTCTATATGCTTTGTAGGCTTCGCTACCAAGATTAATAAAGGTCTCTCCCCCCATTTTGGGTGACTAGCAGCAATTACTGCAGCTTCAGCAACTTTTTCATGACCTAGCATGGCATTTTCAATTTCCACACTGCTGACCCATTCGCCACCAGTCTTAATCATGTCTTTTGCACGATCAGTAATATTCATGTAGCCTCGTACATCAATCGTTGCTATATCCCCTGTATCAAACCAAATTTTTGTTTTATCAGTCGATTGGTTGCTATTGCTATAGCCTTTAGCTACGCTATGTCCTCTAATTTCTAATAAGCCTTCAGAGATACCATTGTGAGGAAGTAGTTCATTATTTTTACCTTTCAGTCTCATTTGCATACCGAAGATAGGTCTGCCACATTTGAGGATTTGAGTCTTCGATAGACTATTTAGATTGTCTGTTCTATTACAAGCACCCATAGAGCTGGTTTCAGTCATTCCCCATGCATTTTCAAGGGTAATGCCATGATGACTAAGGCTTTCAATTAAAGAGTAAGAGGCTGAAGAACCACCAGAAATTGCTCGTTTTAATGTAGTTTCAGTGATGTTGTTTTCTTGGAGATGGTTTTTGAGGGCTGTCCAAATAGTGGGTACTGCCATAGAAACATCTACTGCTTGGGTTTGAATCAAGTTGTAGACTTTTTCAATCTTTCCAGCAAATGAGTTGGGCCATACAATCTTTGAGCCACATAGCACAGCATTGAAAGGTATACCCCAAGCACTAATATGATATAAAGGCACAAGTGGCATGATACAACTGTTTTCATCTAACCCCACCACATTGGCCATACTTAAAGTTAACGCGTGCAAGACCGTACTACGGTGTGAATACAACACACCCTTTGGGGCACCTGTCGTACCTGATGTATAGCAAAGACCACTGGCAGTTTGTTCTGGAATATCTGCCCAATCATAATCTGTAGATTCTATTGTAAGAAGGTCCTCATAAAACATAAATTCAAGAGGCGCTTCTAAAGTTCTATCTACATCACCGAGTACAATCAAGTGTTTAAGAAAGGGTTGAAGGTGTTCATAAAGATCTTCAATAATGTGTAGGCAATCTTGCTCAACAATGATGACCTCATTTTGTGCAGATAGGATAATTTGTAATAATTGCTCATGTGGTAGCTTGGGGTTGATAGTATGGTAGATACGCTCTGAACAAGGAATAGCATAATGGAGCTCAAAATGCTGATAGGTGTTCCATGCAATGGTGCCTATTTTAGCCCCTTTACTCACCTGAAGACGGTCTAAGCTGTTCGCAAACTTTGCAACACGAGCAAAAGCATTTTCATAGGTATATTCGTGGGTAGTTAGACCATCTGATTTAAGAGTCACGATTTTTTGCTCAGAATAAAGCGCCAAAGCGTGCTGCATGATAGAGGTAATATTTAGATTACAATGCATCATCATTCCATTGATCATCTTTTTGTCCTTAATTAAGATGGTTGGTAATAATGATGATGCAACTATAGTGCCAAAAATTAAAATTATAAATATCAACATCTTAGGTTTTTCAATACGTTTTTATTTTGAAAAATAATTTCAATTATGAAACAGGGTTTTCTATCAGTTTCATTTTACGCCATAACGTTGTACGACTAATACCTAGCTTTTTGGCAGCCAAGTCCAGATTGCCATCAGCCTCTTCAAGAACTTGCTCTACCAGTAATAGTTCCTGATTGATTTTTGCCTTTTTCAATAAAGAGCTACTATCCACCTTCTTTGCAGATGAAAATAGTTCTGGCAAATGCAGAGACAGGAAATCTGGCTGAGTTTTACTTTCATTAAGAGAAAAGAGCACCTGTATTCTTTCTATAATGTTTTCTAACTCACGAATATTCCCAGGCCAGTCATATTTTTTCAATAACATTGGTAGGGTATCTGATAAGTCTTTAACGGATTTTTTATGCTTTTTTAGAAAGGTATCTGCTAATGTTAATATGTCTTCTGGTCGGTTTTTTAAAGATGGTATTGATAGTCGAAGAATATTCAGTCGATAGTATAGGTCGGCTCTAAAATTACCGTCGGCTACTAAACATTCTAGATCAGCATGTGTAGCAGCGATAACGCGAATATTAAGATGATGACTAGTAGTTGATCCTAAACGATTGATTTGTCTTTCCTGCAGTACTCTTAAAAACCTTGTCTGTAAATGTAGGGGCATGTCCCCAATCTCATCCAAAAACAAAGTGCCATTATGTGCTGATTCAATCAGCCCAATCCGCCCATTCTTTTTTGCGCCAGTAAATGCGCCTTCTTCATAGCCAAAGAGTTCGCTTTCTAATAAGCTTTCTGGGAAAGAGGCACAGTTGATAGCAACAAAAGGTGCCTTGCTACGTCTACTGTAATTGTGAATACTTTGTGCTAAAACCTCTTTACCTGTTCCGCTTTCACCAGTAATTAGTACGGTGCTATCAGTCTTGGCATAGGCTTTTGCTAATGATAAAGTGGTTTCAAAGGTAGCATTTTGAGTAGAGAGTTGATTAAATTGGTAGCGAGTATTAAAGTTTCTAGAAGATACTTTTCTAAATTCGCTACTAGAATACTCTAATGCATTGAGCTCTTGGGCGCTTAAAATATAGCCATTAATATAGTCATTATTCATCTCTAAAATATGAACCGCCAATTGGTCATTTTTAATATCAAGTAACTGGCGTGGATTATGATGCTCCATATCTAAGTCTAAATTACCGAAGATATCTACAGCTGACTTATTTAATACGTCAATAGGCGATTTTTTAAGTAACTGAGCCATTGATGTATTTATAAAAGAGATTTTTTTATTCTTAGTTATAAAGCAAACGCCTTCATTTAAATGATTGAATATTTCGGTAAGGCGAATAATCGTAGACTGTTCTCTTCTTATCTTCTCTAAGCTGCTTAAGGCATTTGTAAGTAAATCTTTAAGTGATACAACCGTCATAGTCAATTGTCCGACTAGACCCTCGTTAACTGCCAGCTCTACTGAAATAGGTGAGCCGATAACAGCATCAAACTTTTCTTTTTTAATCAGTTGAATTGTTCTTTTAGCATCAAAATAAGAGTCATAGGTGAACTGTTTGATATCTAGTAAAAAAATTTCTGAATAATCTTCGAGACTGACTGTAGTGGTGGATTTTCCGAGTAAAGCAATACGTTTGTATTGCTTCAAACTAGAGATGGCTTGGATAACATCAAACATACCCGTTCTGATGACTTGAATTTCGATGCTCAGTATTTTTTGTAGATAGCTAGCTGTTGCCCCCGTACACAAAATGATTTGGCAACCATTTACAGTTAATTGTTGTGCTACGGCTTCAACATCAGAAATATGACATTCAACAAAACCTATATCTTGTGAATTTATTTCCGACATTGCTTGTTCGACTAAAGATCGGATCCCATTAATATTCGGGGTGTGGAGATAAGTAAACAAAATATTAATGGGCTTGTTATGGGGCATTCTTTATATCCTTAAATAATCATATTATATGGGGACACAGCTGTGCCCACCATCTACCTTGATCTCTATACCAGTGATTCCTTTACCTGCCTGTGATGCAAGCAACAAAAGCGCACCGTCTAAATCTTCGAAACCAACAAATTTACGGCTTGGAATGCGTTTTAGCAACTGTTGTCCTAAATCACTCATTAGGTACTCTTCATTAATATCAGTAACCATATATCCAGGAGCAACAGCATTCACATTGATACCAAATCGCGCCAGCTCAACGGCCATTACTTCTGTTAGATGGCGTAAGCCAGCTTTAGATGCACAATATGGGCTAACACCTAAGTTGACCGACTCGGACAAAATAGATGTGATGTTAATGATAGCCCCTCTATTGTTTGAATTAATCATGTGCTGAGCGATTTCTTGCGAGCATTGCCATGGAGCTTTTAGGTTCGTATTAACGATTTTATCCCAATCGTCATCATCATAATTCAAAAAGCTTTTGGTATCACTGACACCTGCATTGTTGATAAGCACATCTATACTGATACCATTGCCTTCTAAACTGCTGATCATTTGTTTGAATGCATGACGGTCATTTACATCTAATACAAAGCTATGAACGTTGATACCAAAGTCTTGTTCAAGGCTTGCTTTGAGGTGCTGCAATTTGTCAGCACTTCTAGCACAGATAATAACATCTGCGCCTTTTTGGGCAAACAAGGTCGTAATATGTTTTCCTAAGCCACCAGACGCGCCTGTAATAAGTACATTTTTATTGTTAACATCAAATAAGCTCATTATTATCTCCTTAGTTTTTCTTTCCTAATAGTTTTCTAGCAATACTCATTCTATGGACTTCGTTTGCGCCATCATAAATTCTAAATCCACGAGCATCTTTGAAAATTTTGCATACAATAGATTCATCTGTCATGGCTTGTCCACCAAGAATTTGGACACTTCTATCAATAACTCGCCAAATACCTTCAGAGCTGATAACTTTCGCCAAACTTGACTCATAGTTACCACGTTGTCCTGCATCTAGTACTTGAGCACAATAATGGATGGCCAATCTGGTATTTAATAAATCCATTTCATTGTCTGCTAGCATAAAACCAACGCCTTGATGGTCACCCAATCTCTTACCAAAAGATTGACGCTCTCTGGCATATTGTGTAGCAATGTCATGCGCTCGTTGTGCTTGACCAAGCCAGCGCATACAATGAGTAAGGCGAGCAGGGGCCAATCGAACTTGAGCATATTTGAAGCCTTGACCTATTTCACCCAACACGTTTTCTTTTGGAATTCTGAGGTTGTCAAATAATAAGACGCCGTGACCGCCTGCAAAGCAAGAATCCATGGCATTCATATTTTTTTCTAAAATAAATCCTGGCACGTCGGTATCTGTCAAAAACATAGAAGCACTACCGTCTTCCATTTTTGCCATTATAATAGCAAATGCCGCACCATCAGCACCTGTAATGAGCCACTTACGGCCATTAATCACATATTCGTCACCCTCTAAAACAGCTGTGGTTTGTAACATAGAAGGGTCTGACCCTGCACCTGGACTAGGCTCTGTCATCGCAAAACAAGAACGCGTTTCGCCACTCACCATTTTTCGTAACCAACGTTCTTTTTGCTTTTCATTGGCGACTAAATCTAATAGATGAACATTGCCTTCATCTGGGGCATGAATATTCATAGCGATAGGGCCTAATGCAGA